>Ga0265295_1001517_pt1 | contig 40662 bp, 36 predicted proteins | sample Munlansysbiofilm_FD_192503 | JGI IMG/M metagenome (GOLD analysis project Ga0265295, IMG submission 192503) | Leachate microbial communities from a municipal landfill in Southern Ontario, Canada - Methane capture system biofilm | ecosystem: Engineered > Solid waste > Landfill > Unclassified ... | reverse complement strand
TGAAAAAGGAATTCCAGAAGCTAATGCAAAAGCTTTATTACAATATGAGGATGATTTAACTGATAAAAAAGGGAGCTATTTAAATAAAATAGAACTTGAAACAGATGATGATTTCAACTATTCATGGAATGCAGGTGTGCTTTTCAAGCCCACAGACAAATTAAGTCTTGGTCTTACATACAGAAGCAGAACCAGTGCTGATTTTGAAGGAGATATCCTTTTCAACGGAACTACAGTAGGCTCCATTCAGATGGATTATGATCATCCTGAGCAGGTACAGGGTGGTATAAGATATGCTTTTTCAGATAAATTTTCAGTAGAATTTGACCTTACCTGGACAAGATGGTCAATAAATGAAAATCAGACTGAAAGAATGGTTTATGATAAGGATGCTGTTTTATCCTCTCTCAATCTGAACATGAACGACCCCAGAGTAGCAGCAATTCTTTCAAGTCCTTTAGTTCAGGGAATGCTTGCAGATCCTTCCTTTACAAACAGTACAACAGTATATAAAAGAGACTGGGACGACACCTTTCAGTATCAGATTGGTGCAGAATGGCTTGTTAATGAAAAACTTGCATTAAGAACAGGTTTTGTTTACGACCCTACACCAGTTCCAGATACCACCTTTGACCAGGGATGGCCTGATACAGACAGAAGCCTTTTCAACCTGGGATTTGGATACAAATTTACTGAAAAATGGGAAATTGACGGAGTTCTTCAGTATATAAGAAGTATTCCAAGAAGAGATATTCACGGCAACTCAGAAAACCTGAATCATGTATTTTCTGCAGAAGTTGTACAAAACGATGTTGATGTTTATGTTAAAAACAACAAAGGCGTTCTTTACGGACTAGGTTTCACAGTTTCCTACAAATTCTAAAAAAAATTCAGTTTTATTTTAGAGCGGACAAAATTTTGTCCGCTCTTTTTTTTGATTTCCCTTGAAATTTTTATAAATCAGAGTAATTTCTTGACTGATTGAATAAAAAATTAAGCTAAAGGTAAAAAGCATTACAATGAGCAATGATATAAAACCTCAAAAAACCCATGTAAACGATATAGTTCTTGTATATAAAGAAGATATTCCCCAGTTTTTCGGCCGGGTTGAAAAAATTTCAGAGGACATAAAACCAGGCTGGTTTCATTTGACCCTTCTTGTTTTAACACTTCCAGTTCAGGAAATAACCTGGATTTTAAAGGATATTTATATTGACGGAACAGAATTTTCCATGGAAGGCAATAAAATGAGAATTGAAAAAATAGTTCCGCCTTCAAAAATTGAACTTGTCAAAAATCAGGAAGAACCAAAAGATAATGGAAGAATAATAAGCTTCCCAGGTCAAAAAAAACAAGGTTAATGAAAAAACAAAAAACAATTGTTTCTGCATCAAGAAGAACTGATATTCCTGCTTTTTACATGAACTGGTTCATGGAATGCGTTTTCAAAAAAAGATTTATCTTAAAAAATCCATACTCTAAAAAAATCTCTACTCTGCCCTTTACTCCAGAAAATATTGCGGCAGTCTGTTTCTGGTCAAAGGATTATTCCCTTTTTTTAAAAAATAAATACGCACAGATTCTAAATGACAAGGGGTTTAATATTTTTTTCCAGTATACCCTTAATTCAGAAAATTTCCTTCTTGAACCGGGAATAAAAAAATCAGTACAGGAACGATGTGATATTTTAGAAAAAATGGCTGAAATTTTCGGGCCGGACAAAATGTTTTTAAGATTTGACCCAATAGTTTTTTACATGGATGAAAATAAAAACTTAAAAAACAACCTCAAAGACTTTCAATATATTTTAAAAAGGGCTTCAAACTGTAAAATCAGATCAATTACAATAAGTTTTACTGATTTATACAAAAAAGTTTTAGAAAGACAAAAAAATAAAAATATAATTTTTATAAATCCTTCAAACGAAAAAAAAATAAGTATTATACAAAACTTAGAAAACATGGCAAAAACCTGCAATATTTCACTCAATTTGTGCTGTGAAGCAATTCAGGGTCTTGAAAGACTAAAAAAAAAGCCCTGTATTTCAACTGAATATATAAACAAAACCTTTGGCCTGAGTCTTAACCACAAAAAAGACCCTGGCCAGAGAAAAGACTGTATGTGCTCAATTTCAAAAGACATAGGTTCATATAGAGATCATCCATGTTATCATAACTGCCTTTACTGCTATGCAAGGCCTCTTGGAGAAACGATTTGAAAATAGGAAATATTGAAATAAAAAAGCCTGTTATTCTTGCTCCACTTGCCGGAATAACAAATCTTCCTTTCAGGGAAATCTGCAAAAATCAGGGAGCAGGGCTTGTCTATTCTGAAATGATAAGCTCAAACGGACTTATTTATAATTCACAAAAAACATTTTCCCTTTTAAAATCTTCAGATATTGAAAAACCCCTTTCAATTCAGATTTTTGGTTATGACCCTGAAATTATGGCTGATGCTGCAAAAATAATTGAGGAAAAATCATGTGCAGACATTATTGATATAAATATGGGATGTTCAGTAAAAAAAATTTTAAAATCAAATTCAGGTTCAGCTCTTATGAAAGAACCTCAAAGGGCTGAAAAAATATTTAAAAAAATTAAACAAACAATAAATCTTCCATTAACAGTAAAAATAAGATCAGGATGGGACAATTCAGGAAAAGATGCCTTTCTTATTTCAAAAATTGCTCAAGACTGCGGACTTGATGCAGTTGCAATTCATCCAAGAACAGCAATGCAGGGATTTTCAGGGGAAGCTGACTGGAGCCTTATAAAAAAAATCAAACAAAATCTAAATATACCTGTAATTGGAAACGGAGACATCATAAATTACAAAGATGCTCTTAAAATGTTTGAAAAAACAGATTGTGATGCAGTTATGATAGGAAGAGCAGCTATTTCAAACCCATTTATTTTCAGAGAAATAACTGAAGCTTTAAATGGAAAAAGTCCTTATGAGCTTTCCCTTGAAACCAGATTTTCTTTAATGAAACTTTATTTTAAATCAACACTAAATCATTTTGGCGAGGAAACCGGATGCAAAATGATGAGAAGCAGGCTTTCATGGTTTGTTAAAGGCCTGCCCCACAGCACTTTTTTTAAAGAAAAAATTAAAAATGTCATAAATTATGCACAGGGAATTGAAATAATTGATAAATATTATTGTGTTTTAAATGATAGACTTTTTTAATTCAAAGCTTAAATAAGGGATTATCTTAAATATCAAATGATAATCCCAAACAGATTAAACTAAAGGCTTATTACACTATGATCTGCTGAAAGTTCAATAAGTTCTGCTGCTGTTGCAAGCCTTGCTCCGTCTATTAAATCATCCTGGGATATTTTTCTTGCCTGTGCACATGGAGTACATGCAAGAATTGGAACTTCAAATTCCTGAAGGTGTAATAAAAGATCTGCACATGAGTCTCCTGTTGCAGCATAAAGATTGTCTGCAAGACCTTCCTTGGCAATAAAAACAGCATCATCTAAAAGAAAAACCTTAACATCCCGTCCAAGCTTTTGTGCAACTGTTGCAAGATGAATTCCTCTTGTTGAACGGTTTGGATTATCAAGACCTGATGCTATAACAATAAGAACCTTGTCATTCATTTTATTTCTCCTTATGGGTTTAAATTTTGACTCTTAAGATGTGAAACAAAAAGAAAGGTTACAATTAAAATATAAAGGCTGATTTTATGGGATAATTAAGGAAATGTAAATCAGGGATTTAAAAAGGCAGAAAGGTTTTAACCCAGTCTGCCTTTATTTTTTAAATATTAAAGTGTGGAATCTTCAACTTTTTTACCAAAAAACATCAAAAATACTCCCATTCCAATTATACCTGCAATAATTGAAATCCATGGAGAAATTCCAAATCCTGTGGGAATATATCCAAATACAAGAGCAAAACCTGCAACTGTAAATGAATAAGGAAGCTGGGTTCTTACATGGTCAATATGATCCGAACCTGAAGCTGTTGAAGATAAAATTGTTGTATCTGAAATAGGTGAGCAGTGATCTCCGCATACAGCACCTGTTAAAACTGCACCCATTGAAGAATACATTAAAGTTGTAACCTCTGTTGAAGCACCTGAAATTGCAACTGCAAGAGGAATAATTATAGGCATTAAAATAGCGTTTGTTCCCCATGAAGTTCCTGTTGCAAAAGCAATGAAAAAAGCAAGAATAAATGTAAGAGAAGGCAAAAATGCTCCTGATAAAACATCCTTTGAATTTGCAACAATCCATTCTGCGAGCTGCATTTCTGTTATTACAGCTTTAAGAGAAAAGGCAAGAGTCAAAATTATAACAGCAATAAGCATTGTTTTAAGTCCTGCTACCCAGGCATCAACACCTTCTGAAAGCTTAAACTTGCCTGTAACCCTTCCTATGATAATTGCAACTATGGAGGATATAAAAGCAGCCCAGGTAAGAACAACTGAAGCGTCAGCATCACCAAAACATTCTCTTATTGTTTTTCCAGGTGCATAGCCATTGTACCAAAGGCCGAAAATAGTAACCAAAGCAAAAAGTGAAATAGGAATTATTGCTCCCCATATAGAACCTGTGCCAGCATCATCAGGCATAAGATCCTTGTCTTCTGAAATCATTGGGGTTGAACCCTTTGCAAAAACTTCTCCAGTGGTTCTAGCTCTTTTTTCAGCCTTGTACATAAGGCCAAAATCACGTTTCATAAAAATAAGAATAAAAACAAAGGCTATTGTAAAAAGGGAATAAAACCTGAAAGGAATGGTATTCATAAAAGCTACCATTGAATTGCCTTTAATTCCAAGAGTTGTAAAAGCAGTTGCAATAAGCCCAAGTTCCATTGCAACCCAGGTTGAAATCGGACAGATTGATGAAATAGGTGCAGCAGTTGAGTCAACAATATATGCAAGCTTTTCCCTTGCAATATTGTACTTGTCAGTAATCGGCCTCATTGTGTTTCCAACAATCATTGAGTTTGCATAGTCATCAAAAAAAATTGCAATGCCCATTAATGCGGTTGCAAAAAGAGTTGATCTTGTATCCTGAGCTTTTTTTGCTATTGATTCTGCAATTGCCTGGGTTCCGCCGATTCTTGACATAACGCCTACAAGTCCTCCAATAACAAGACAGAAAACAACAACACCCACATTCCATGCGTCAGCAAGAGATTTTGCAACAATATACTTTGAAAAAGTATCAAGAAGACCTGTTAAAGGATTCCAGTTATTGACAATTGTTGCTCCGGCAAAAACACCGAGTGTAAGTGATATTATTACCTGTTTTTTCCAGACTGCAAGCACTATTGCAAGCACAGGCGGTACTAAAGCCAAAGCACCGTAAGTAAAGGTTACAGCTTCTCCCTCCATAAAAAATTCCTCCCCGTAAAAAGTTTATATTACTGAATACATATTAAAACGGTTTTTTTATCACAACTGAAATTATATTAAAAGCCAAAGAACTGATTTTTTTGATTTAAACAATTGAATCGCTCTGCCTTTTCTATTGTTATTTCCATTTGAATAATCATGATTGTATGTTAATTAATTATGGTTTCTCATCCAAATAACTCACAAATTTCAAGACAAGGAAAAATCATGGAGAATTATTTAATTTCAAGACCTCCAAGAAGTGTTTCTTTAAACCTGAAAATAAAAATGCTTTTTGGCGGTTCTATAAATTTTCTGGCATGGGGTATTATAAGTTTTGGACTTATATTCTGCCTTGCCTTTGACATTGCTGAAACTGTAAGGGAATTAAAAATATTTTCAGGTGAAATTATTACAGTAGAAGGAATTTCAACTGGATATTCAGGAACAAATATAACTGTAAATGATGAAACTGTAATTGAACTGAGATTTTCCTTTAAGGGAATAGACAATAAAGAATATCACGGCAGATCTTTTGCAACTGGTGCTTATATAGATGAAGGAACAGTTGTGCCTGTTGAGTTCAGTCCTGAAAATCCAAAGTATTCAAGAATTGAGGGAACAAGATATTCAGTTATGGGAGCATGGGGACTTTTAATAATGATTCTTCCGACAGCAGGAATAATTATTCTCATATTCACTTTAAAATCAGGGATTTCAAAAATAAAAATCCTCAAAAATGGAATCCCTTCCAAAGGAACTCTTAAAAAATCATATCCTACAGGAACTGAAATAAATGAAGAAGAAGTTTACAACATGATTTTTGAATACAGGGACGAAAACGGTCAAATCCATGAAACAAGCATAAAAACAACAAACCCTGATGTTCTTGAAGATGATGATAGTGAAAAGCTCATTTATAATCCTTTAAATCCTTCAAAGGCTGTTTTTATTGACACACTTCCATTTAAAACAAAACTTGATCATAATGGAAATTTTATTTGTGAATCAGGCATTTTAAGGTCTTTTATCTATTTTATTCTGCCGGCTGCTTCAATTGTTTTATTATTGTTTATTATTGATGTTTTATAAAATTTTTAAGCCTTGGCATAGAGCTTTTGATTTGCCGGAAAATGGATTTATTATTCTCATCAAAAAATACAATTATTTTGCAGCTGTTTAAAAGCAGCAGTCTGAATTTTAAAAATCAGGATGCTGCTTAAATTAATATTAAAAAATTATATCAGCATTTTTTCTATTAAGCTGATTCTTTCCATTTTTTGTAAGCTATCAAATCATCATGTGAAAAATCAATGGCAAGTTTCAGTACAAGAGCATCATCAAGATATCCTACCAAAGGAATAAAATCAGGAACAATATCAATTGGAGAAGCAAAATAAATTATTGCTCCAGCAGCTGCTGCTATGGTTTTCCATGGAGTTTCCCTGTATTTTCCGCTGACATAGTCACCAACCAAGCCAACAAGAAGTTTTATATCTTCCCATATTTCAATAAGTGCGGACGGTTTGTTTTTTTCCAAGGCTTCTACTTTTTTATTCCCTTTTTTGGCAGCATATTCCACATCATTTTCATCTACATCTTCTATATCATCCATAAACTTTTTTCTTGCTTTTTCTTCCTGTTCTTTAGTTATTCCCATTTTTGTTTACCCTTTCTTAAATAGTGATTGGCCGAAAACGAGAATTTTTTGTTCAGTTCAAGGAAGATGAAAAATTTAACCGCAGGAATACATTTAGTATTTTGAGGATTAAATTTTGATTCTGACGCAGAAATGGACAAAAAAGGCCGTTTTCGTTCAGCAACTAAATAGTTAAAAAAAATTGCTCATGCTTAAACTTAATTTTAAAATCAGTTACCAATACCTGTTTGTCAAAAATTAAAGTTTAATAAGGAAATAACAAAACCAAGCTCGTTTAAAGCATTTTTAAAATTTTAATTTATAAAATATAAAAAAATATTGTGACCAGTTCATCATGATTTTTCATAAACCTTATCAAGAAAAGGATCATGTGCTGTATAAACAATTTCATCCTTTTGAAAAACAGGGGCATCCATTTCTTCAGGTTTTAAGTTTTCAATATTTCTTTTTTCAAGGAAATCTGCAATTTTTTCTCTTATTCCTTCTTTCCAGTAAAATCTTTTGCCTTTTTCATTTCTGTAAATTTCCCAGGCCGAAAAAGGAATTTTCTTCCATAAATCTGAATAGCAAAAAGGTGCATCACCTGAGAGTACAATTGTTTTTTCTCCTGTAAAAACCCTTACAACCTGATGTCCAAGTGTATGATATCCTGTTTTATAAATTTCTATATTATCAGAAATAGAAAAACAGTCTTTTGTGAGAATAAATTTATCAAGGCTTTCAATAAAAAAATTAGGTGCAAAATATGTTTCTTCATTTGGCATTAAATGCAAAAGTCCTGTTATCTCATCTTTATTTACATAAATATCTGCATTTTTAAACAATGGAAGGTTTCCGGTATGATCCCAGTGAAGATGTGTCATGATTATTTTTTTTATATCACCAGGTAAATATCCAAGATCAGAAAGTGATTCTTCAAGGTTTTTTTCAATCTTAAAATCAGAGCCTGAGCCTGGAACATGAAAAGGACTGAAACCTGTATCAACAAGAATTGGAGACTGATTTTTCTCTTCAATAAGAAAAACAAAGCATGGAATATTTTCAAAGGATGGAAGCCTGTTTCCAAGGCCCTGAAATCTTACTGAAAAATTTCCGGTTTTTATGGGTGTGATTTTTGGATAATTTTCTTTCATTATATTTTGCCTTTAAAAATTAATAGAACAATTGCTCGTTTTTTTTAAAGACAAAACATAATAATTATTTCATTTAAAAGTCAATATTAAAATCTGGCTGAAAAAAAATGCAGCAGCCGTTCCAAATTAAACTAAACACTTACTTCAACCTGAATTGAGCAAAATATAGTTATCAATGGGAAGCGTCTGGATGAAAACAAACAATTGCAGCTGTTGTGCATCCAGGAATAAACTCGCCTGAATCTGTTACTTTTATTCCAAGTTTTTCTGCTCCAAGAAACTTAAAAAGTTTAATATTTTCTGAAATATCCATTCCAGGATATCCTGGGCTATACCTTGCACTTTTATTTACTCCGGCCTTTTTTTCAAGATAATCATTTATATCAGATGCCAGATCTTCAGCAATTCTGTTTGCAAGTCCGTTTAAAAGATAGGCTCCTTCTGAATCTCCGTTTTTTGAAAGATTATTTGTACTTTCAGTTACAACATTTCCAGACGTTACAATCTGAATTCCAATAAAGTCTGATTTATCATTTATATAGTCAGAAATTTTAAACTTGTCTTTTTGAGTAGTTATCTGAGTTGTTTTTATTGTCCCAAGTTTTTCATTTAAATTTACAGGGCTGAAAATATCAATTGAATCATTATTTTTTCTGCATGGAAAAATCCCTGCTGCAGCAAGAGGTTTTATAAGCTCTTCTTTTTGAGCTTTTATCTTAAGCTCTTCAAATTCTTTTTTAAGCTCATTTAATTTATCCTGATTTTTCAATTCATCAGGCTTGAATTTCCAGTTTGTGATAAAAAGATTTTTTTCTCTTATATTTATTTCTTCTATCTTTTTTTCAATTATTTCAACAGTAAAAGGATTGATATTATTTTCATGTGGCAAAATTTTTCTTTGTAAAACATCATTTTTTTCTTCACTTAAATTTTCATTTTGCTCATTTAATATTTTTAAAAGCTCTTTTTTATTTTGCTCAATTGTTTCGGCTCTTTTTTCTCCAAGAAGTTTTCCAATAAGATTTACACTGTCCATTGCAGTTCTGCAGTAAAAAACATCAGGTTTTATATCTTCAGAATTTTTTGCTCCGCTCATTGCTACAGAAGCCGCATGTTTAAGATTTACAGGTGCTCCTCCAATAAAAACAGGAATATCAAGTCCTTTTTCCCGCATCATTTTAACAACTGAAAGCATATGATTTGAGGTCTGTACAAGAAGAGCACTCATTCCTATTGCATCGGCATTATATTTTAAAGCTGTTTCAATATAGGACTCCAGAGGTACCTGAACACCAAGGTCAATGACCCTGTATCCGTAATTTTCAAAAAGAGTTTTTGTAAGGTCTTTTCCAATACTGTGAACATCCTGATAAACTGTTCCAATTACTATTGTTCCTTTAAACTCGGAAGATGGCTTGTCTCCTTTCATTAATTTTTCAAGGAAATTCATAACCTCCTTCATAATGTCAGCAGCCTTTAAAAGGTGGGGAAGAGATGCTTCACCTTTTGCAAAACGCTCCCCTAAAACATTCATTGCTTCCATTAAATAATCATTTATAAAATCAAGGGGTTTAATTTCTTTAATTGCAAGGGCCGCATCTTCAACAATAGAATCTGAATAAAAATACTCGTTATCTTCAAAAACAAGACTTCCCTTTGTTCTTGACTTAAAACCGTCCTTTATTTTTTCAGATACTTTTTCAGCCGGAGAAAGACCTTCATATGAAGACCTTTTTTCTATTTTTGTTCCTTTTTTCTGCAGAGCAATTTCTTCAAGTTCTGCAAAGGCATCCATATCCCTTTCTAAAACAGCTCTAAGTCCAAGCTCATAATCTTTTTTATCAAGGCTTTTTACAGGAACATAATGATTTGGATTTACAATTGCCGCATCAAGTCCTTTTTTTCTTCCTTCATCTAAAAATACTGAAGTAAGTACTTTTCTCATGTAAGGCTTTTTTGCAAGTCCGTTTGTAAGGTTGCTTACTCCAATTGTTGTTTTGATACCCGGAGCTATTTTTTTAATTAAAGGAATTGAATTAAGGGATTCAAGAGCAAAATTCATTCCCTCTACAGATTCTGAGCCAATTGGAAAGGCATTTATATCAATAAAAAGCTGTGATGGGGAAATATTGTATTTTGCTGCTGTTGCAACAAGTTTTTCTGCAATTTCATATTTTTTTTCAGCTGTTACAGCAGGGCCTTCATCATCTGCTGCAAGGGCAATATATGCCGGAGAATGAAAGGCTGTTCTTTCAAGAATATAGTCTGCCTTTGTGGTATTTTCATGGGATTCCATGGAAATTGAATTTAAAAGGGGACGTCCCGGATAAAATTTTACGGCATCTGAAAGTGCGTCCGCATCAAAGGAGTCTATGCAAAGGCCGCCTTTAAAATCATGGGTAATCCCCTGGACAACCTTTGGAAGTACATCTTTTGTTTCAACCTGATTTGAATCCATGCAGACATCTATTACAAGAAGACCAAGGTCATTTACCTGCTCATTTACAACTTCTTCCAAAACATCAAAATCAATTTTTCCCTCTTTGTTTTCAACTGCTTCCCTTACTTTTTTTGAACCTCTGATATTGAGTCTTTCACCTATTCTCAGAAGCTCGTCTGAAAACTCAAGCAAAACTGCATCCTGGGGCCCGGAAATATAAAGTCTTTTATCTTTTCTGTTGTCAAAGGGCTTTTTGCCTTTTACCCTTTTGCATACTTCCTTCATATGTAAAGGAGATGTACCACAGCACCCTCCAACTATATTTACTCCATAATCCAAAACAAATTTTTCAAGATATTTTGCCAGAGATTCAGGTGAAAGCCTGTAAACAGTCTCACCGTTTTCAGATTCAGGAAGGCCTGCATTTGGAAGAACAGAAACTGGAAGAGGCGAATACTGGGAAATCTTTTTTATTGTGGGCTCCATAAGGTCAGGGCCGATTGAGCAGTTAATACCAAATACATCTATTCCTGTGTGGGCAAGGGTTGTAAGTGCTGAATGAATATGGGTGTTGAAAATCTGCATTCTTGAATGTTCGTTTACAGTCACCTGACACATTACAGGAATTTTTACATTTTTTTCCTTCATTGCCTTGAATGCACCTGAAACAGCAGCCTTTACTTCAAGTACATCCTGCTGGGTTTCAAAAAGAAATACATCTGCACCTCCGTCAATAAGTCCTTTTGCCTGAACATAAAAATTTTCTTCAATATCTTCCCAGCTTCCCTTGTGAAGGTCTGCATTTGTTGGAGAAAGAACATAGTTTGAAGGTCCTATTGATGCAACTGCAAAAAGAGGACGTCCGTCATAGTCTTTGGAACTTTTTATTTCCTCTATGGCTTTTTTTGCAATTTCACATGATTTAACATTCATGTAATATGCTATTTCTTCATAAGACCTGTTTTTAAGGTCAAGACTTTTTATTTCTTCGGGGAATGAAGAGTCATTAAGATTTTTAAAGTCAAATTCCTTAAGCCTTAAAGGACAGGCTCCAAAAGTATTTGTTTCAACTGCATTGCATCCTGCCTTAAAATATTCAAGGTGAATATCTTTAATTATATCAGGCCTTGAAAGGGACAAAATATCTGAAAGCATTTCAAATTCAGCTCCGCCAAAATCAGTTTGGGAAAGACTGTAATTTCTAATCATTGTGCCCATTGCACCGTCAAAAACAATTACCTGCTCTTTAATTGCCTCAAGAAAACCTGACATAAATATATACTCCCGGAATGAATTTTTAACTTTATTTATAAATGCTCATTTTAAAAAATAAAAAAAGCATGATTAAACCTCAGCTTAGACTTAAATTTCCAAAGCTGTCTAAAAATAATCATATCAAGATATATTGATTTATTATTCATGTCAATTCTGCATACTCACAAAAAATTAATATCTGCCTAATCATCAATTTACAAGAATCATATATCCCATCTTAATTCAAAACTCTTACAAAACAAAAAATATTAAACGGAGGAAAAATGAAAACCAATATCAAACACGCAGTAATATTTCTTATTGTACTGCTTTTACTTCCTGCTGCATCCTATGCAAAACAGGCAAAATACGTATTTTTGTTCATAGGAGACGGAATGGGAATCCCCCAGAGAGCTGCTGCAAATCAGTATGCTGGTGAAAAAATGATAATTGAAAATTTTCCTGCCCAGGGAATTACAACAACACACGCTCTTGACAGATTCATAACAGGTTCTGCTGCTGCTGCAACTGCAATGTCATGCGGGAAAAAAACAAAAATCGGATTTCTTGGTATGGATGAAAACCTGAAATCTTTAAAAACAATTGCAGAAATTGCAAAGGAAAAGGGAATGAAAGTTGGAATAGTTTCAAGTGTTTCAATTGACCATGCAACTCCTGCTGCATTTTATGCACATGTTCCAGCAAGAGGACAATATTATGATATAGATATTGCTCTCGCAAAGAGCGGATTTGATTATTTTGCAGGCGGCACATTAAAAGACCCTGAAAACAAAAAAAACACATCAAAAAATTATCAGGGAAATGCCTGGGAAATTGCAAAACAAAACGGATATAAAATTACAGACAATAAAAAAGAGTTTTCAAAGTTAAGCAGAAAAGACGGTAAAATAATTGCAACAAATTCATGGATTCAGGACAGCGGAGCCCTTCCGTATGAAATGGATAACACATCAGAAGATATTACACTTGCTGAATTTACAGAAAAAGGGATTGAACTTCTTAATAACAAAAACGGCTTTTTCATGATGGTTGAAGGCGGAAAAATTGACTGGGCCTGCCATGCAAACGATGCAGCAGCATCAATAAAAGACACAATAGCCTTTGATGATGCAATAAAAAAAGCCTATGAATTTTACAAAAATCACAAGGATGAAACCCTGATAGTTGTAACCGGAGACCATGAATGCGGAGGAATGACCCTTGGTTTTGCAGGTACAAAATACGGATCAGATTATGAAATTTTAAGTAATCAAAAAGTATCCTTCCAGAAATTTGATGATAATGTAATGAAAAATATCAAAAACAATGATTCTGTAAGCTTTGAAGATGTTAAGCCATATATTGAAAGGGATTTCGGCCTTAAATTCAAAGGTGGAAAAAATGATCCAATGGTTTTGAAAACCCATGAAATAACAGAACTTGTAGAAGCCTTTTACAGATCTCTTTCAGGAGAAACTCTAAAAGACCCAAGAGATTATGTTCTTTATGGGGAATATGAGCCACTCACAGTTAAAATCACCCAGATTTTAAACAGAAAGGCAGGAATAGGCTGGACATCATACAAGCATACAGGCGTTCCTGTTTCAACATCTGCAATTGGAAATGGATATGAAAAATTCCACGGTTCATATGACAATACAGATATTGCTTTAAAAATAATGGAAGCTGCAGGGTTTGGCAAATCACCGGTTTATGCTTCAAAATAAAATAAAAATTATTTTTTAATTATACCGGGGTATTTAATGCCCCGGAATTTTTATATCCGGACAAAAAAATGAAAAAAATATTTGAAAAATTAAGCTCCAGAAATTTTAACCTGGTTTTTATTTTTATACTTTTATCCGTTCTTTTAATTAAAATTCCCACAGGGTTTGAAAATCAGATCGATAAAAATGCAATAAGGGTAAAAGGACAAATAATTTCTGTAAATAATTCACAGATTTTTGATGCAGGACTTATAAAAACAGGCGATCAGAGAGTTACAATAAAAATCCTTAAAGGAAAATTTAAAAATAAAACAATTGAAGCACAAAATCAGCTTTTAGGCCAGATGGACAGGGATAAAATATTTAAACCCGGAGACAAGGTATTTACTGTTTTAACACTTAACGAAGATGAAGAAATAATCTATGCTTCAGCAAGGGAGCATTACAGGCTTGGCCTTGAATTTTTCCTTTTTCTTCTTTTTGCACTTCTTTTGGCAGGTTTTGGCGGTTTTACAGGAATAAAAGCTCTTGTTTCATTTGTATTTTCAGGACTTGTAATATGGAAAATACTTATTCCCATGCTTTTGAAAGGCTACGATCCTATTCTTACAACTTTTTTGATTTCATCCTTATTATGCGGAGCAATAATTTTTCTTGTGGCAGGAATAAACAAAAAAGGATTAACCGCCCTTGCAGGCTCATTTGCAGGTGTTTTTGTAAGCTGTATAATGGCTTTGTTTTTCACTTCAAAATTTCATATCCATGGTGCAATAATGCCTTTTGCTGAAACACTTTTATATTCCGGCTTTGCACATCTAAATCTCACAAAAATATACACAGGTGCTGTATTTATTGCATGTTCCGGAGCTGTAATGGATCTTGCAATGGATGTTTCTGCAAGCATGGAGGAAATCAAGAAAAAAAAGCCCGACATATCTGCTAAAGAACTTATAAAGTCAGGCTTAAGTGTTGGAAGAACAGTTACCGGAACAATGACAACCACCCTTCTTCTTGCATATTCAGGCGGATACATAACTCTTCTTATGGCATTCATGGCACAGGGAATTCATCTTTCAACAACATTTAATCTTGTTTATGTTTCTGCAGAAATATTAAAAACACTTGCAGGTAGTTTCGGACTTGTAACTGTTGCCCCATTTACTGCAATTGCAGGGGGATTTATATTCTCACTTAAATCAAAAAAAAGAGAAAACCTCACTGTAAAACACTCTGTAAATGCTGTTGAAGATTTATTTTGATAAATAGTTGCTGAACGAAATCGGCCTTTTTTGCCCATTCTTAAGTCAGATTCAAAATTTAATCCTCAAAATACTCCATGTATTCCTGCGGTTAAATTTTTCATCTTCCTTGAACTGAGCAAAAAATTCTCGTTTTCGGCCAATCACTAAATAAAAAAATTGACTATTCGTAGCCCAAAAACTACATTGTGTAAATGATATACGAAATTGAACGCACTCATCAATTTGATTTGTGGCTCAAAAACCTAAAAGACCGCCAGGCAGTTTTAGCTGTTACTAAACGTTTAACAAGAATTGCTCTTGGAAATTTTGGAGATTCAAAGCCGGTAGGAGATGATGTTTGTGAGTTACGTTTTTTTATTGGCCCGGGTTATAGAGTTTATTATACAATTCAAAACAAAAAAATTATTTTTCTGCTTAACGGAGGTGACAAGTCAACTCAATTGAGGGATATAAAAAAGGCAAAACAGATTGCAAAAAAATTAAAGGAGCAAAATCAATATGAAAACAAAAACAGCCCCATATAACCCATTTGATTATCTTGAAACCCAGGAAGAAATCAATGACTATCTTACAGATGCTTTTATTGACGATGATCCCAGAGTTTTTCTCGCAGCTCTTGGTTATCTTGCAAAAAAAAAGGGGATTTCAGATATAGCCAGACAAACCGGCTTAAACCGTGAAAGCCTTTACAAAAGTTTTTCAGGAAAAGGGAATCCAAGATTTTCAACAGTTATTAAAGTCAGCAAGGCACTTGGTATCAAACTCAATGCTAAAATGATGTAAATTCACCTTAAGCTCTTTTGACAGAGTTTAAAAATCTTTTCAGAACCATATCTTGAAAAAGCACTCCCAGATAAATAAACAATTCTAAACATCAAGCAAATCATCTTCAATTTCAAAGGGTTTAAAAAGCTTTCCAAAATCAATATTTGAAATAACCTTGTTTTGATAATCCCTTTTAAGGGATTTGTGCCCTTCAACAAGATGCTTTGATTTAATTCCGCTTTTTATGGAAAGGGAGGTTTCAACAAATGCTGCAAGGTGATCAAACCCTTTTATCATTTTACCGTCTACTGGCAAAAATTCATTGTTATTGAAGCTTTCCATTTCTTTATCTGAATCAATAAACTTTACAATGCCGGTATCAGGATCAATTATTCTGTTTTTGAACTGATTATCAAGGAGATATCTTATTTCTTTATGCCATGCTTCCGGAAGAAGAGGTATAATTTCATTTTCAAGCTGAATTTTTTCATATTCAAGAATAATCTCATCAAGTCCTGGAACAGATGTTTTTACAGGTGAAATTATATCCCGGGTCAAAACTTCTGGAAGATCATGAAAAAATGCACAGTAAAAATTATTGTATTTTCTTTTATCGCAGAAATTTTGTTTCATGGAAAAAATATAGGATAAAAATGCAACTATAAGCATATGACCAAGAACTGAAGTTTTAGGTATTCTTGGTGACTGTGCCCAGCGTTTTTGAAGCCTTAACTGTCCGCATAAATCCAAAAATCCGTAAGATTTCTTTTTTAATGAAATTTTTTGGACGCCTATAAGATCGTAATGATCCTCAATTTCATTTTCAATGCTTTCCTTTGTTTTTTCAATTCCGTAAAAATCAGGACAGGTTTTGTAGATAATCTGAAATTCCCAGTTTGTGGCAAGATAATGTGCTGCCTTTAATATTCTTTTTTCATTTTTTGCATATTGCAAATCCTTAAAATAAAGCTCAAACCTTTCTTTAAAATCTTTGCCGGCCTCAAAAAGCTCGCACTCTAATTTATCAAAAACCCAGTTATTTAATTCTTTTCCCTTTTCCTGGACAAGCCTGTGAAAAACCATTGGTTTTATATCTGTAAGAACAGTCCTGTGCAAAAACTCAAAAATACTTCCCTCTATAAGTTTTATCCAGTCAATATGAGCATTTCTTGCATCTTCTTCCATTTTTGCAACAATATAGGCAATAACAGTTTTATGTGCCTGTTTATCAAGTTCTGTAAGCTCTACAGGCCTTACATGATCATTCCATCTTTGAATATTTGCTCCGTCAAAAAATCTGGTAATTATTTTTTCCATTTTATAAATCCCCTTGTGTAACCTTTGTGAAAAAAAAATATCATAATAAATTGCACAATTTTTATTGTTTGAGTAAGTTAAGCTTTTACATTTTATAAATGTGATAACATTACAGGAGAAAAAATGAGATTACAATTCAAATACCTTGCATTAACAGCAGCTTTTATTTTTTTAACGACATCTTTTGTATTTTCAGAAGAAGTTAACTGGAATGACTATAAATCAGGGTCAGCTCTTTCAGAACAGACAAATAAAAAAATGTATATTTATTTCTACTCAGAAAAATGCCCATGGTGTGTAAAAATGGAAAAGGACACATTTAAAAATATAGATGTTGCAAAATATTTGAATAAAAATTTTGTTCCTGTAAAAGTTAATGTTTACGAAGATCAAAATACTGCTGCAACATATGGAATAGGCCCTATTCCTGCAAATATTTTTATGGAATCTGATATAAAAACAGGAATTTACAAAAAACTTGGGTATATTCCGGCTGAAATGTTTATGAAAATTTTAGAAACCATACATCTTGAAAAGTATTAAAATGTTATTTGACTTAAGCAAGCTTGAACAGATTACAAAGTCTTCAAGCCACCCGAAAAAACCTGATATAAATGGTATAAAATCAGCAGCTACAGCTCTTTTAATTGGAAAAAATTCAGGTGATTCCATTCTTGGAATTTTAAAGGCTAAAAGTCTTAAATACCCATGGGGAAATCAGGTGGCATTTCCTGGGGGTATTGTTGATGAAACCGACAAGTCCTCTCTTCATGCTGTTTTAAGGGAAATTGATGAAGAACTTGGCCTTAAAAATGTCGAAATTACAGGTTCAATAGGACATTATATGACCATTAGAAATGTATGTATTGAAGTTTTTGCAGGTTTTTATGATGAAAATGAAAAGATTACTCCACTAGAAAGTGAAATTGCAAGAATTGTAAATATTCCTTTTTCAAATCTTTTTGATACCCATGTTAAAAAAAATTTTACAGGGAGACAGCCCGAACTAGAAGAGCTTTTATATCCGGTTGAAGACCTTACAATCTGGGGAGTAACTGCAAGGGCAATTCATCATTTTCTGGAAATTTCAATGCCTATTTTCTGTAAAAATCCAAAAACTCTAGAGATTTATTGATCTTTCTTCTTTTAAAAATTCTCATTGAAATGGAAAAAACAATATAAAAAGACATTAATGACAAGGCAGCAGGGATTTTAATTACAAGACTTGTATACTCAGTATTTAATGCTGCAAAAATTCCAGAGAGCCCGAAAAAAAAAACAATAACCATAAAAACAATAAGAAAAATACATAATCCTTCGGAATCATACCATGGATAATTTATTTTTCCTGAAAAATTTTTTTCTTCTATTTTCATAATTTTTTTCTATTTTAATTTATTGACTCAACAAAAAAACAATACTATATATTGTAATAAATAATTAAAAACATCGATATATTGTATATAGATATTTTTAAAACCCCTTCAGAACAAGGAGAATAACATTGTTTGAAAAAATTAGAAAGAGAGATAACAGGGTTGTTGAATTTGACCCTTCAAAAATTACAAATGCCATAAAAAAGGCAGGGGAAGCAACTGGTGAATTTACAGAAAAAGAAGCCAAAAAACTTACATTAAGAGTATTAAGTCTTGCCCATGAAATGAGACTTGGACCTGAACCATATGTTGAAGATATTCAGGATATAGTAGAAAGAGTTCTTTTAGACTCACCCTATTATATAACTGCCAAGGCATATATAATTTACCGTGAACAGCACAGCCAGATAAGAAACCTTGCAACAAAGCAAAATATTGACCTGGTTGACAATTATCTGAAAAAAATGGACTGGAAAATAAAAGAAAACAGCAACATGAGCTATTCTCTCCAGGGCCTTAACAACTACATTTCTTCAGACATTACATCGGAATACTGGCTCAGCAGAATTTATCCTCCTGAAATAAGACAGGCACACAAAGGCGGAGATATTCATATTCATGATTTAAGTCTTTTATCTGTTTATTGTGTCGGCTGGGATCTTCAGGATCTTCTTATGGAAGGATTTAAAGGGGTTGCCGGAAAAATTGAATCAGCACCTCCAAAGCATTTCAGATCTGCACTTGGACAGCTTGTAAACTTTTTCTATACTCTTCAGGGTGAAGCAGCAGGAGCCCAGGCAGTATCAAACTTTGATACTCTTCTTGCTCCTTTTATAAGATATGACAAACTTTCATTCAAAGATATAAAGCAGGCTCTTCAGGAATTTGTATTCAACATCAATATTCCAACAAGGGTTGGATTCCAGACACCTTTTACAAATATTACAATGGACCTTAATCCTCCATCAATACTAAAGGATACTCCGGCAATAATAGGCGGAGTTCCCCAAAAGGAAACATATGGTGATTTCCAGGCTGAAATGGATCTTTTGAACAAGGCTTTTGCAGAAGTAATGATGGCAGGTGATGCAAGAGGAAGAGTTTTCACATTTCCAATTCCAACCTACAATGTTACAAAGGACTTTGACTGGGACAATGAAACCCTTGATCCTGTGTGGACAATGACAGGGAAATACGGGATTCCATATTTCTCAAACTTTATCAACTCTGATATGGACCCTGAAGATGCAAGGTCAATGTGCTGCCGTCTTAGACTTGACAACAGGGAACTAAGAAAAAGAGGCGGCGGACTTTTTGGAGCAAACCCGCTTACAGGTTCAATAGGTGTTGTTACAATAAACCTTCCAAGGGTTGCACATCTTTCCGATACTAAAAATGATTTCAAGAAGAAACTTGATGAACTTATTGAGCTTTCCAAACAAAGCCTTGTAATCAAAAGAAAAGTACTTGAAAAATTCACAGAAGGTAACCTTTATCCATATTCCAAGTTCTACCTGCGAAATATCAAGGAAAAAACCGGTGTATACTGGAAAAACCACTTTTCAACAATTGGAATAAACGGCATGAACGAGGCCTGTCTTAATTTTATAGGTGAAGACATAGGTTCCAAAAACGGACAGGCTTTTGCCATTGAAATAATGGACTATATAAGAAGTAAAATGGAAGAAATCCAGGAAGAAACAGGTGATATTTTCAACCTGGAAGCAACTCCTGCAGAAGGAACTTCATACAGGCTTGCACTTAAAGACAAGGAAAAATATCCAAAAATCATCTGTGCAAACGAAGCAGACTTTAAAAACGGAAAAGCACCATTTTATACAAACTCTTCCCAGCTTCCTGTAAACTACACAGACGATATATTTGAGGCTCTTTCCCTTCAGGATGAACTTCAGACAAGATATACAGGCGGAACAGTTTTTCATCTTTTCCTTGGAGAAGAAATTACAGATCCTGAGTCAACAAAAACACTTGTAAGAAAAATTGCTGAAAACTTCAAACTTCCTTATTTTACACTTTCTCCGACTTTCAGCGTATGTCCTTCCCATGGATATATTCCAGGAGAGCATTACACTTGTCCAAAATGCGGCGAAGAAACAGAGGTTTATTCAAGGGTTGTAGGTTATCTTCGTCCTGTTCAGCAGTGGAATGATGGAAAACTTACAGAATTTGGAAAAAGAAAAGTATTTAATATAGCCTCATGACTCAAATAAATTTTTAAAGAAAAAGTCCTTTCCTTCATCTTTAAGAAAAGGACTTTTTCTTAAATAAGGCTGATTTTTATAAATAGTGACCGGGCAAAAACGAAAATTTTGTTTCAGCTGCAGAAGATGAAAAATTTAACCTTAAAGACACATTAAGTATTTTAAGGATTAAAATTTGAATCTGACTTTAGAATGGACAAAAAGACAGTTTTCGTTCACCACTAAATAAGGAAATTAAAAATGCTTGCAGGCGGTTTTCAAAAAAATTCATTAATAGATTTTCCTGGAAAAATTTCTTCTGTTATATTTACAAAAGGCTGTAATTTTAAATGCCCTTACTGCCACAATCCAGAACTTATTCCTTTTGAAAAAGATAATTCTGTTATTGATATAAACGAATTTTTTTTATTTTTAAAATCAAGGAAAAATTTTATTGATGCCGTTGTTATAACAGGCGGAGAACCTACACTTCAAAACGATCTTTATGAATTTGCACAAAAAATCAAGGAACTTGGATTTCTTATCAAATTAGACACAAACGGAAGCAGGCCAAAAATTCTTGAAAAACTTTTAAAAGAAAAAATTATTGATCTTGTTGCAATGGATATAAAAACACCATTTAATAATTACATAAATCTTACATCTGAAAAAAATATAGAGGAAAATCTAAGGCAGTCAGTTGACTTAATAATTAATTCCAATTCAGACTATTATTTCAGAACAACCTGTGCAAAGCCTTTTGTAACAAAAGAAAATTTTTTAAAAATCATCAAAGAAATAAAAGGTGCAAAAAAATATGTTCTTCAAAAATTCATACTGAAAAAAGTTTATAAACCTGATTTTTTTAAAGGTATTGAGCAGTTTTCTGAAGAGGACTTCATGTTTTTGAAAAATGAGGCCAAAAATTATGTGAAAATATGCAAAGCAGGTTAAATTTTATATTGAGTCCATTTATCAAGAACAGCTTCAAGTTCTTTTATATCAACTGGCTTTGATACAAAATCATCCATTCCAAAATCCCTGCATTTTTTTCTTTCATCTTCTCCAAAATGGGCTGTAAGTGCAATTATTGGAGGAATTTTATCTTTTCCGCACTCTCCCCTTTTTATTCTTGTTGAAGCTTCATAACCGTCCATTTCAGGCATCTGGCAATCCATAAAAACAAGATTATAGTCTTTTTCCACAAGTGCTTCAATGCACTGCTTTCCATTTGAAACAAAATCAGCATCAAGACCAAGTTTTTTTAGATACCTTGAAAAAATATCCTGATTTACAGGATTATCTTCTGCAACAAGAATTTTTGCATTTGACTTTTTAAACTCTTTTTTTTCTGGTTCCTGATTTTTAACGGGCAAAATATTATTATCATCAAAACAAAAAACCTTTTTAAAGGGAATAAGAATTTCGAATAAGGAACCTTTACCCTGACTGCTGTAAGCTCTCATATCACCATCCATCATTTTTGTAAGCTGGAATGATATGGCAAGCCCAAGTCCTAGGCCACTGTATTCTCTGGTATATGAGCTGTCAATCTGCTCAAAGGGCTTAAAAAGGGATTTGAGCTTTCCAGAAGGGATTCCTATACCTGAATCTTCTATGGAAAACTTAATATAAACATCCTGGTTATTGGTATTTTCTGATTTTACAATAAGTTTGACAAAGCCTTTTTGTGTATACTTAAAAGCATTATCAATTATATTCAAAAGGATTTGTTTTAACCTTGAACAATCTCCGTTCAAATATTCAGGAAGAGCCGGATCTATGTTAAATTCAAATAAAAGACCTTTGCTCTCAGCCTTTTCCAATGCTTTTTGCTTAATAGCTTCCAAAAGCTTATCTAGATTAAAATCAATATTTTCAATTTCCATTTTGCCGGAATCAATTTTGGAAAAATCCAAAATATCACAAACAATAGTTAAAAGGTTTTCTGCACTATTCCTAATAATTTCAATATATTCTCTTTGTTCAGCATTAAGCCCTGACTCAAGGGCAATGCTTGACATTCCAATAACTCCATTAAGAGGGGTTCTCAACTCATGGCTCATATTGGCAAGAAAAAGACTTTTTGCAAAATTTGCCTTTTTTGCAGTTTCTGCCTCAATAAGTGCCTCATCAAGCCTTACCCTGTCAGTTATATCGTCAATTCTTATAACAGCTCCCGTAAATTCATGATTTGAGACAGGATAAATAATTATATCCTCTACATATTCCTTTCCATCTATCAGAGAAGTACGCCTTTCGATTTTTTCAACTGTTGAAAGTGTAATTGCGTTTTTTATTTTTGCTATCACACAATCAAGTTCTGGAAAAAGATCATTCAACTTAAGACCATTTGCCTGTTTTGCCAAAATTTTGGTACGCAGTTCAGCTTTTTTATTCCAAAGTCTTACAACCATATCAAGATCAACTGAAATAATAACAGAAGGCATTGAATTGATGATATTTTCAACAAATTTCCATGCACTTATTATTTTTTCTTCTACCTCTTTTCTTTTTGTAATATCAATTACAGATATTATTCCTGAAGGTTTTCCCATATAATTTATTGAGTTGCCTTCAATATATGCCCATCTTTTTTCACCGCTTTTACATTTTATCAAAGCTTCATAACCTGAATATGCAAAAAGATTTTTCTGTCTTTTTAAGCCTCTTTCACGAATCAGTTCCAAAAACTGCCCATCGGCAATTTCCCAGAAAAACATATTTTTAAGCTCATCAAGGCTGTATCCACACATTTGAATTGCAGCAGGATTTGCATAAACCCATTTGTTCTCATTATAAACCATAATTCCCATTGAGGTTGAGTTTGCTAAAAGCTTGAATTTTTCTTCGCTTTCCCTTAAAAAATTCTCTCTTTTTTTTATCTGGCAAGACATTTCATGGAATGCCTCTGTAATTAAAAAAAACTCCTTTTGGTAAAAATTCTTAAATCTGTAGTCATAATTACCTCCAGATACTGCCCCAATGCCGTTTATCATTTCATTTAAAGGTTTTCTTAAAAAACTTTGAATAAACAGATAAATAAAAAAAATAAGGTTCAAGGTAATAAATACAACGGCTGCTGTTATTGAAAAAATAGTTTTTCTGATTGATGAAAAATAATCTTTTTTTGATAATCCAAGCCTGATCTTACCCAAAATTGAATCCTGATATTCAATATTTCCTTCAAACATGACAAGTTTATCAACATTTTCAAGACTTGCTTTATAAATAACTTTTTTTTCAGCAAGATCATATATCCAAAGCCCTGCAACAGGAGAACTTTTAAAAAAATTATCAGCTGTTTTAAAAATGGATTCCTCATCGTAAATCCAAAGAGGCCTCTCAAGACTTTTTTCAATATAGTGAAAATACTCCCTGACTTTTTTTTCCATTTCCCTGTCTATATGAGCAGAAAGAAAAAAGTAAAGGCATATGATAATAACAAGAGTAGTTGCAGCTACGAAAGAAAGTATAAAAAAAAGAAGCCCTGAAGTTATGCTAATACTTCTGCCTTCAGAGGGTAAGAATTTTTTAAAATTCAAGTCAGCCCCCATAAAAATAGTCAATTAGATAAAAGAATGGAATGAAATAAGAAAAATAATACTACATCAGACTCCAATTTAAAAACTCAAAAATAATTTTGTGATAAAATAAATTTGTAATTATTCAGCTAAAAATGGGAACAGCTGCTGCTTTTCTGAAAAATTAAAAGCCCCAAAATAAAAAAATTCAGTTGACTAAAAACAATATTTGGCTAATATACCAAATATAATTATCCAATTTAAGGAGTCTCACTTTGGAAAACCACAAAAAAGAAATTTATGAATCAAGAGCAAAAATTATCAAGGCAATGGCACACCCGACAAGGCTTTGGATAATAGATGAGCTTTATTATGGAGAAAAGTGCGTATGTGAATTTGTAGATAGAATTGATGCTGATTTTTCTACAATATCAAAACATCTTCTTGTTTTAAAAAATGCAGGAATTGTTGATTTTGAAAAAAAAGGAAAACAGGTTTACTACAGGCTTAAAGTTCCATGTATATTGCAGTTTATGGGTTGTGTTGAGGCTGTGATTAAATCTGAATCAAAAATTATTCAAAAAATAATCTGATTTTTTTTAAAAAACATTTGGCAATTCAACCAAATAAATATTGGGGGTTTTATGGAATGGAAAACTGAATGGAAACCGCTTGCTTCAATAATAAGCGTTTTCCTTGTATTTTTTTATCTTCCTGTGGGCATTGATCGTTTTGACAATGCAATAATGGAAGCACTTTATCTTACAAAATGGTATGCAAGGGAACATGTTCTTTTATGCCTTGTTCCTGCATTTTTCATTGCAGGTGCAATTGCTGTTTTTGTAAGTCAGGCATCTGTTATGAAATATCTTGGAGCAAAGGCAAATAAAATTCTTGCTTATGGAGTTGCTTCTGTTTCAGGAACAATTTTAGCTGTTTGTTCATGCACAATACTCCCTCTTTTCTCAGGAATCTACAAAATGGGGGCAGGACTTGGACCTGCAACTGCTTTTTTATATTCAGGCCCTGCAATAAATGTTCTTGCGATTATTCTTACTGCAAGGGTTTTAGGCCCTGAACTTGGAATTGCAAGGGCAGTTGGTGCAATATTTTTCAGCATAATAATCGGCCTTTTGATGCAGTTTATTTTCAGAAAAGAGGAACAGGAAAAAATTGATGCACAAATGGTCATGCCCGAAGAAGAAACAAAAAGAAAACTATGGCAGGACAGTCTTTATTTTGCATCAATGGTTGGTATCCTTGTATTTGCAAACTGGGGAAAACCTGCTGAAAATTCAGGAATCTGGGCTGCAATTTACAATCTTAAATGGATAATTACTTCAGGATTTGCCCTGTGTTTTGCGTTTATGCTCTGGAAATGGTTTGAAATGGCTTTCTGGAAAATAGGTTTGACTGCTGTTATTGTCACAGCTTTTGCATTTATTTTTCCAAAAGATCCGCTAATTGCATTTACAGCCGGTGCAATAGGCTTAAGCGTTTTTACAAGTACAGACAAAGGTGAAACAAAAGAATGGTTCAGTTCATCATGGGATTTTGCAAAACAGATTATGCCTCTTCTTTTGTTTGGAGTTTTAATTGCAGGATTTTTACTTGGAAGAGTTGGAAATGAAGGCCTTATTCCATCAACCTGGGTTTCTTCAGCAGTGGGCGGAAATTCAATTGCTGCAAACTTTTTTGCATCATTTGCAGGTGCTTTTATGTATTTTGCAACCTTAACAGAAGTTCCTATTTTGCAGGGACTTATAGGTAATGGAATGGGAAAAGGACCTGCACTTGCACTTTTACTTGCAGGACCTGCATTAAGTCTTCCAAACATGCTTGTAATAAGAAGTGTCCTTGGAAACAAAAAAACAGCTGTTTTTGTTGGACTTGTAATAATAATGGCAACAATAAGCGGAATTATTTACGGTTCAATTTTTGGATAAAAACATAATTTACGGAGGAAATAATATGAAAATACAGGTTTTGGGCACTGGATGTGCAAAATGCGAAAAACTTGCAGAAAACGCAAAAAAAGCGGCCGAAGAATCAGGAATATCATGTGAAGTTGAAAAAATAACAGACATGAAACAGATTATGGCAATGGGAGTTATGATGACCCCGGCTCTTGCAGTTGATGGAAAAGTAAAAGTTGTCGGGAAAATCCCCTCTCCAGATGAAATAAAAAAATTAATTAAATAAAGAATAACCGCTTAACCTCATTTAAACATGAGGTTAAGTTTTTTCAGCAGCCAATAAAAAGGAATAACAATGAGGATTAAATATCTGTTTTTTACATTTATTACTTTTCTGACTTTCACAGGCACATCTTTTCTTTTCCAGAATTCTTCTACAAATGCAAACACTCAGTCAATATCTGAAAACACAAAAATAATTATTTATTATTTCCATGGAAACATGAGGTGCAAATCCTGCAAAACAATTGAAAATTATACAAAAAAAGCAGTTAATACTAAATATCAGGATGAAATTAAAAAAGGACTTGTTGAAATCAAAACTGTCAATGTTGAAAAAGGCGGAAACAGTCATTTCATTAAAGATTATCAGCTCGTATCAAGATCTGTTGTTATATCAAAAGTTGAAAAGGGAGAAGAAAAAGAATGGAAAAGGCTTGATAAAGTGTGGTCTCTTTTAAAAAATGAAGCAAAATTTTTTGAGTATATACAAACAAATATTGAATCATTAATAAAAGGAAAAGCCTGATGCCTGAACTTTTCATTCCACTTGCAACAGCTCTCTGGCTTGGAATTCTCACGTCCATAAGTCCATGTCCGCTTGCAACAAACATAGCTGCAATTTCCTATGTCGGCAGAAGAGTTGACAGACCTTCAAGTGTTTTTTACTCGGGAGTTTTATACACAGCCGGAAGAATGCTTACCTATCTTGTGCTTGGAACAGTTCTTGTTTCAAGCATACTTTCAGTTCCAATGACTGCTTTTTATCTTCAGAAATATATGAATATGGTTCTTGGACCTGTGCTTATTCTTGTTGGGCTTATTCTCCTTGATATAATTTCATTTTCAATTGGAGGAGGAATAAGTGAAGCTCTTCAGAAAAAAGCTGATTCTCTTGGAATCTGGGGAGCAGGATTTCTTGGAATTTTATTTGCACTTTCATTTTGTCCAACTTCTGCAGCACTTTTTTTCGGGTCTCTTCTTCCCATTGCACTTAAACATCAGTCAGGAATTGTTCTTCCGGGAATTTATGGATTGCAACCGGTCTTCCTGTTATAGTTTTTGCAGTTTTAATCGGACTTGGAGCAAACAGGGTTGCAAAGGCATATGACAAAATAGTTGTTTTTGAAAAATGGGCCAGAAAAATCACAGCTGTAATATTTATTGGTGTTGGTATTTATTATTCACTTGTAAATATTTTTGGTATGAACTTTTAAAAAAAACGAGGATTAAAAAATGGACAAATCAATTTTAGAAAAAGCATTTGAATTTCACGGACACATTTGCTGGGCAAGTGCAGCCGGCGTAAGAGTCGGCCTTGCTGCATTAAGGGAGCTTGGCGTTGAAAGAACCGGGAATTCAAGTGAACTTCACTGTTTTGTGGAAATTGGTGAAAATCACGGGGCACAATGCTTTGCAGACGGAATTCAGTATTCAACAGGATGCACTCTTGGAAAAGGAAATATTGAAAAAACAGGCTACGGCAAACTTGCAATAACCCTTGTGGACAAAAAAAAAGAAAAAGCTGTAAGGGTTTCATACAAGCCCGGAAGACACAAAATGATTGCAGAATCTTCATTTATGACAAAACGGGGTCAGGGAATTCCTCCAACAAAAATTCCTGAAAAAGAAGCATGGGAAATGGCAGATTTAATCTGGGATGCTCCTGAAGACGAAGTTTTAATAATTGAACCTGTAATAGATTTTCCATGGGAGGATGATTTTGGAGAAATTATGGGTCTTATGCCTTGTGATCAATGCGGTGAAATGGTTTCAAAGGTGTATTTAAGAGTTGTTGGAGAAAAACATATGTGTATTCCATGTTCGGGATATGAGAGATAAAATAAATGGATGAGCTTACTTTTTTAATTACGCTCTTTTCCTTTGGCCTCAGTTTTTTGTTCGCACTTGGAGGTGTGGGTGCTGCTGTTGCCCTTGTTCCTGTATTTACATGGATTGGAGTTCCCCTTGAGGCTGCAAGACCAACCGGACTTTTTGTAAACACAATCAGCATGACAGGGGCAAGCTATTCAAATATCAAAGAAAAACGCCTTGATTTTAAAATAGGACTTCCCATAATTATTGCATCAGCTCTAACAGCTCCACTTGGTGCTTTTGCCGGAACAATAATTCCTAAAAAAGCGGTTTTAATTGTTTTTGTTCTTTTTCTTATTTTTTCAGGAACAATGCTTTTATTTTTCAAAGGCTCAAAATTTGAAGGTCAATACAGAGATGACAGTCCTTTAGCAGCTCCGGGTTTAATCGGAGCAATGGCAGGATTTCTGTCAGGTCTTCTCGGCGTTGGAGGAGGAGGACTTATTTCTCCCTTAATGATAATGATAGGTTTTAATCCAAAAAAAATTGTTGCAGTTACAGCATTTGCTGTTCCATTTTCTTCTTTGCTTGGATTTATAACTTATGCTGCCATGGGAACAATTGACTTTAAAATATTATTGTTTGCAGGAATTGCCGCCTATGCCGGAGGATATGCTGGAACTGTATTCATGCAGAAAAAAATGAAGCCTGAATCTGTTAAAAAATTTCTTGGATTTGTGCTTATTATTATTGCTGCAAAGCTGTGCATAAATATGCTTTAATCTTTATATCAAAAAAATCATGGTCTTAAACAAATTTCTTACAATAATCATATACTTTTTTAACAAATTTAAATCAGTATATGATTATTCTTTTTTCATCGAAGGCCGGCCTTATCCACAAACAGGAGGGAACATGAATCCACCTGAAAAAAGCCGTTTTAAAACATATGAAATTGAAAATGGTATTGTGCTTGAATGGTATGACTGCAAAAAAAACCTATCAGACATTGGAGGATTCATATTTCTTATTATCTGGCTTTGTGGCTGGGCTGTGGGCGAACTTTTTGCTTTTAGTGCAATTATTTCTGATCGTCCTGATCCTGGAGCTAAAATATTTCTAATTATATGGTTATCCTTATGGACATTTGCAGGAATAGGTGCTTTTTTGGGACTTATAAACATTTTAAGGCCTTCTGTTCCATCGAAATTAATTTTTTACAATGACCACAGAGTTAAATTTGTTCAGGGAACATATAAAAAAACTTATTTAGACAGCGACGGCGGCAAAACTTCAGTAAATGTCCGAAAAGGAAGGAATTTCAAAATTTTTGAAAAAGATTTGATTACCAATGTAAAATTAGAAAGAATCGGTGAACGGCAAAAACTCTCATTTGATTATGAATCAAAAAGAATAGAAATTGGAAAAGGCCTTGAAGAATCTGAACGGGAATGGCTTTTTGAAAAATTGAAGAGCTGAACTTCTTCATGCAATCAACGCTTTTTTATGCTTCCTGATTTATAGATGTTACTCGCTCCCAAGGTCATTTTCTTGTTCATAAAGTCCTTATTTGACAGCTTTATCAGCTTGCAATAGTTATTTAAAATCTTAATTTATTATAAATTGTAATTGGCCGAAAACGAGAATTTTTTGTTCAGTTCAAGAAAGATAAAAAATTTAACCTTTAGGATACATTTAGTATTTTGAGGATTAAATTTTGAATCTGATGCAAAAATGGACAAAAAAGGCCGTTTTCGTTCAGCAACTAAATATACGACGTTCCAAAGCTTGAGTTTTGGAACAAGCTGCAAACCAAAACTTTGTAAAAACAGAAGTCTTACACTTATAATGAGAAAAAGACTTTCACACAAAAATATTCAGTCAAATCCAAAGGCTTGTTATATGTTTATTGAAAAAGTTTCCGGATATAGAGGAAAGTGTTTTTTTCTTACTAAAAAAATTGGATATATTTCAGACCTAAATTGAGCGATTTTCAAGTTTGCTACATATAACGGCAAATTATATCAGGATATACTTTTGCTATGCGTGATGCAATTTAGGTCAGAATTAATCCTCATTATACTTTTGTTGACAAAAAACACCTTGCTATCTTATAAAAAATCAATAACTGAAAAAAACAGCAATTGTTTATATGCAGGATATCCAAATATAATATTGTAATGAATCCTGCATTATATTTTTTACACTAAAGACCCATAAAATTCAGCCGGAATGCTGTCAGGACAAAATATGAAACATGCCTGCTTAAAAATTGCAGCACTCATGGTTTTTTTTATTTTCTGCATACCAGTTCTCATTTTTTCTGAAGAAAAACCAATTAATACGGAGGCTGAGTTCCCTCCCATCATAGAACTCAGCCTAACCGAAGCCATCCATCTGGCCCTAAGGCAAAACCGCACAATTGAAAGTGCTTATCTCTCAAGAATAATGGAAAAATTTCAACTGGGCCAGGAAATGACACGCTTCTACCCAAACATTGACATCAGTCCCCAGGCCAGCACAAATACAGCAGGAACTGTAACAGACTACGAGTCTAGCGGCCCGGATACCACAAGATCCCGAACAAACAATGCAGGCATGTCCATTATCAGTACGGTCAGTCAGAAAATTCCCACAGGAGGTGAAATAACCTTTGCCTGGGAAAACGGTTTTGAAAGCAATTATCAAAAAACAGACACAACTTCCGGTGAAGCACAAAAAGGGCTTTCAAAATGGTCTGTCGGATTTAGTCAGCCTCTGCTGAAAGACGGAGGACTTGACTACAACACGGCTCCACTCAGACGTGCAGCCATGCAGGAAGAAAATAATATCCGCTCCCTCAGAGACACCCTGATAAGTACAATTTCAGGAGTAATTCAGGATTATAGAAACCTTTTATCTCTTTATCAGGACATGGAAGTTCAGGAGAGTGCCCTTGACAAGGCCAGGGAACAGCTTGATGTCACCCGTACCATGATTGAAACCGGAAGACGGGCATCAAACGAAATCCTTCAGTCCGAAGCCAACCTTACCCGTCAGGAACTGGCGTTTGAGGAGGCAAAGGCACAGATGGATGATGCTCACCTTGCACTCCTCCAACGGCTTCAAATCAGTGGCGGCACCACACTTGTTCCAACTGAAAAAATCATATACAAGCCAATAGAACCTGTTTTTGAAGAATGCCTTGAACTTGCACTTGAACGCGATAATTCATACCTCTCTGCCCTGACATCCCTGGAAATGGCAAAAATGAATTTGTCCGATGCCAAAAATCAAAGGCTGTGGAATCTTGATCTTGAAGGAGGCTACAATAACGGCTGGAATCACAAAAAAAACGATACTTCCTACCGTCAGGAAGACTGGTGGCTGGGCCTCAATCTGAAAATTCCCATTCCCATCTATGGGGATCAAAAATACAGCAGAGAAATGCCCCTGCTTTCCGCACGAATACAGCTCCGTAAAGCCAATATGCAATTACTCACTGCCAGAGAATCCCTTGAAAACAATATCCGCAATGCCGTAAGGCAGGTGTCTTCCAGCTTAAGACGGGTTGAACTGGCTTCAAAAACCCTGGAATTCTCCGAAAAAAACTTCCTTGTAAGTGAACTTCAGTTTAAACTTGGAAAAATTTCCAATGCGGATTTTATCCGGGAGCAGGACAAACTCCGTGATGACAAACTGGCTGAAATAAGAGCCATCATGACTTACCAGAACAGCCTTACCAGACTCGATGCCCTGCTTGCCACCACACTGGATACCTGGAACATCGCCTTTATAACTGAACGTGCAGACCTTGAAGCCGAATATCTCGGCGGAAAAACATGGATGCTTGACAAATCGATGAACTCCGAGGACATACAATGAATATAAAACCTGATTTTCAAAAAGATTTTCACCAAAGCGTTCTGGATAACATGAAAGACGGCGTAATGGCTCTGAACTTTCAGGGGAAAATTACTCTTTTCAACCCTGCGGCTGCTGCCATTCTAGGACTCGATGCCGCCTTTGTACGTGAGCATACTTTTGCCCAGGTCTTTATTGCCGCAGAACAAGATAACGATGACTTTAATCAGATGGTTCTGGATGCTGTCACCCGTAAAAAAGTGGGACAAAGGAAAACTGTTGATTTTATCCGTCCCGACGGCAGAAAAATGACATTAAGCCTTTCCTCGTCCTGGCTGCACCGAGAAGAAGAAAAAGAATCTACCGGTGTTGTGGTGGTTTTTTCTGACATTACCGAACTTACAATTCTTCAGGAACAGGAAAGGGAGAATTCCAGAAAACTTGCAAAAGCATATGAAGAAATAGAGGCCAGCAACCTCAGACTTACAGGGCTTCTTAAAAAAGTACAGATGGTCAGGGGCTTTGCTACAGCTGGAATCATCCTTTTTTTTGTTGGACTTGGATATTTTTATTTTCAGGGTTTTTCAAACATGTCTTCCTCTGCAAAGGAAATGAGGCCTGCACAAATGGTATCAGAAGGAAATCAGAGCAGCCATACTGTCAGTACCAGCCCTGTTTCCTCAAGTATCTCCCTTTCAGGCCGGCTCCAGCCAATAGAGGAAATCATGCTTACAGCCCCTTTTGATGCAAGAATCCTTGAACGCCGCTTTTCCTTTGGTCAGGTGGTGGAAAAGGGAGATCTTCTTCTGCGGCTTGATACTTCTGAAACAAAAATAAAACTTAGGGAAGCAAAAAGCAGCTATATCAAAACACTGCAAAATTATGAAGAACTGATATCATGGGAAAAAAGCACTGAAATGGCAAGAGCCAGACGCAGTCTTCAACGTGCAGAAAGTACCCTTGAAAACAATATCCGTCAGCTTGATGAATCCGTACTCCTCTTTGAAAAGGGTATCATTCCTGCACAGGAGCTTAACAGTGCAAAACAGCAGGTTGAAACCAGCCGTATGGATCTTATATCCAGCAAGGAAGAAATGGCTTCCACCAGTAAAAAAGCCAGCCCTGAAAACATTAGTATTGCTAAAATGGAGCTGGACAATGCCAGAATCAGGCTGAATGAACTTAAGTCTCTCATTTCCCAGGCGGAAGTAAGGGCTCCTGTATCAGGTGTGGTAATTCAGCCTGTTACAGAAGAAAACAAAAAACAGTCCCTGGATCAGGGTGCCAGAGTGCAGGCAGGCTCAGCACTTCTTGCACTAGGAGATCTCAGCGGACTCAAGGTGTTTTCCCGTGTAGATGAAGTGGAAATTGGAAGGCTGTCACTTAATCAGAAAGTAAGGGCAAACGGAGATGCCTTTCCCGGCATCATGCTGGATGGGTATCTTTCCCATATTTCAGCCCAGGCCACCTCAGGAAACGGCATGGAAGCACCGGGTTTTGAAGTACAGGTAACACTTCCTGAACTCAGCAAAGATGCAAGTTCAGCAATAAGGGTTGGAATGAGTGCAGACCTTGAAATCCTTGTATATAACAATCCAAAAGCTTTAATGGTTCCACTTTCCCTTGTCCGCCCCATGGGCGATCATGCCATGGTCCGGATTATAAAAAATGACGGCAGTATGGAAGAAAAAAAGGTAACAACCGGAATAACAACCCTGGGTTTTGTTGAAATCCTTTCAGGACTTGAACCAGGAGATAAGCTCGGGGAATGGACGCCATGAGCCTTTTGAAACTTGAAAACATAAAAAAATCTTTTGCACTTGGACCTGTACAGGTACACGTTCTCAAAGGTGTGAGCTTTGAAGTGAATACTGGAGAAATGCTTGCCATAACAGGTACTTCAGGCAGCGGGAAATCTACCCTTATGAACATCATAGGTTTTCTTGACCAGCCCGATTCAGGCCGTTATCTTCTTGAGGGCAGAGAAACTTCTGAACTGTCAGACAGCGAACTTTCCGGCATACGAAATCAGAAAATCGGTTTTGTTTTCCAGCAGTTCAATCTTCTCGGCAAGCTCACGGCCCTTGAAAATGTATGCCTTCCCCTGGTTTACAGGGGCATTCCTGAAAAGGAACAAAAGCCCATGGCCATGGAAATACTGGAAAAAGTCGGGATGGAAGACAGAGCCGGTCACAAGCCAATGGAACTTTCAGGAGGACAGCAGCAGAGAGTGGCTATAGCACGTGCTCTGGTGGGCAGCCCTTCCATTCTCCTTGCAGATGAACCTACAGGTGCACTTGATACCCGTGTGGGTCAGGAAATAATGAATCTTTTTCTTGAGCTGAACGCTGCAAGGCATATAACCACACTCATCATCACCCATGACCCACGTATTGCAGCTCAGTGTCCGAAAACCGTACGTATGCAGGACGGCTGTGTTGCCGGAACGGAGGAAAGCCCATGATCCTGAAGGCTAATCTCAGGGAAGCAGGACGTTCCCTTATATCTTCACGTCAGCGTTCCATCCTTGCACTGCTTGGAATTGTCATAGGAATTGCTTCTGTCATTGCTTTGGTTTCCATCGGCACCCTTGTTCAACGGGAAAGCATGCGTCAATTCATGGAAATGGGAACTGACATTCTGTCCATACAGGCCGAACAAAGCCGGGGAGAAGGATCACCCAAGGGTTTCAGACTGCAAGATATTCTCAAAATACCCGAAACTCTTCCTTCCATAGCTACAACAGCCCCTTATGCCTCATCCTATGGAGAACTTAGAAAAGATGGAAAACGCATGAACATTACAGCCCTTGGGGTTACAGAATCCTTTTTTAACATGAACAGGCTGTCAATGGCAGAAGGACGATTTATTTCAGATCTTGACGGCATCTCAGCCCATGCCTGCCTGAGCAGTAATCTTGCCGCCAGACTTAAATCCAATGGTATTGCCACAGCTCCGGGGAGTGAATTGTATTACAATAATAGAAAAATAACCGTGCTGGGTACCATGGAAGCCGTAGCCTTGGGCGGCATGAGACCCTATGAAATCCAGGAAGGCCTTCTCATGCCCCTTCCTGCTGTACTGAGAATGTCATCTCAAACCATCATCACTGCTTTCATGGGCCGACTTTCTCCGGACTTTACCACAGGACATGGAACACAGGAGCTCAAAACCTATTTCTCAACTCTTACTGAAAAAATTAATTTGCGCATCATAAGTCCTGAAGAAATGATCGCCCAAATGGAACGTCAGTTCCGCATGTTCACTCTGCTTCTTGGAGCCATCGGCAGTATATCCCTCATTGTGGGCGGTGTAGGTGTTATGAATGTCATGCTGGTCTCAGTTACGGAAAGAAAACGTGAAATAGGAATACGCAGAGCTTTGGGAGCCAGGCAAAAAGACATCCAGTGGCAGTTTTTAATAGAATCCATTCTGCTTTCCCTGGTTGGCGGTCTTGTGGGAAGTTTTATCGGCGTGGCAACATCATGGGGCATTGCCAAATTTTCAGGATGGCAGTTTGAAATCGTCCATGGAGCACTGATCCTTGGTGTGGGCGTATCTGTTGTTATTGGTATCTTTTTCGGCTATTACCCGGCACGGCAGGCAGCTGCACTAAACCCTATTCAGGCCCTGCGTACAGACTGATATCCAGGGAAATAATACTGCAGGACTTCAATCCACTTGCCCATAAAAAATACGGCCAGAAGATTCTGTCCCAATAAAAACACCAACTGACTTTATAAAAATATGGAAAAAAACATGACAAACGTCACCCATTTCCCTCCTGATGTTGAAAGCCTTCTCAAGCTGATGGAACAGATCTGCCACGATCTTGTCTGGAACCGGTATGACCGCGTAGAAACCCTTTTTGACCTGACCCGAAGCACAATTTGTCCTGAACCAATCGCAAGCCTTGCAGAATCCTTCGGCATGATGCTGGTCAAAATCGAGGCACGTGAATTTCAGATGGAAGAAATGGTTAAAAACCTTAAAGAAACAAGCAAAGCACTGGAAATCTCACGCAGACAGCTCATTAAAGAAAACGAAGGCCTTAAAAAAGGGCTTATGGAACGATTTTCCCCCAAACGCATTGTGGGACAAAGCCAGCCCATGCGCCAGATACTGGATCAGACTGAACGCATAGCAGACACATCCGTTAATGTGCTCATCACAGGGGAAACAGGAACAGGAAAGGAACTGATTGCCAAAGCACTTCATTATAACTCCATCCGCAAAGCCAGGCCCTTTATCGCCATCAACTGCTCTGCAATCCCGGAAAGTCTGTTTGAAAGTGAGCTTTTCGGCATTGAAAAAGGCATAGCCACTGGAGTGAATATGAGAAAGGGCCTTGTTGAACAGGCTGGCGGCGGCACCCTCTTTCTAGATGAGATCGGGGATATGCCATTGAACATTCAAGCCAAAATCCTGAGGGTACTCGAGGAACGTGAAATCAAAAGGGTAGGCGGATCTGCAGTTATTCCCGTGGATCTGAGAGTCGTTGCGGCCACCCACCGTAATCTCAAGGCCGAAGCAAAGGCCGGACGCTTCAGAGAGGATCTTTTCTTCCGTCTCAATGTTATATCTCTTGCTCTCCCTCCCCTTAGAGAGCGGCCCGGTGATATTGTGCTGCTGCTTCAACGTTTTCTGGATCTGCACTGCCGTCAGATGAACCGGCCTCTTCTCAAGATAAACAAAGAAGCCATGGACTGTCTGCTGAACTACCCCTGGCCTGGAAATGTCCGGGAGCTTGAAAATGAGGTGGAAAGGCTTGTGGCACTGTCCTATTCCAAAACCATCAGAGTGGAAGATCTGTCTTTACATATCCGCCCGGAAAAGTCCGTTACGAAAAACAATGAAACAACTGAAAATAAAAAAAACAAGCAGTATTTATCCGGCAATGACAGTAAAAATAAGTCTTTAGAAAAAATTTTCACCCTTAAAGAAAACGAAAAAGCACTGATTGAAAAAACCCTTGAAGCCGCAGGCGGCAACAAAACCAAGGCAGCCAGAATGCTTGGCATCAGCAGGGAGGGCTTGAGAAAAAAAATGATAAAGCTTTTCAATGGAAACGGATCATAGGCTTCAGAGGCACAGAAACTGAACTCCCTGAACAGCAAACCGCTGTCCGCTGAAAATAAGGCGGACAGAGAATCGCTGTTTTTCCCATGACTTGAAATATTACCTCTGCCAAATTCACGTGCCTAAAATGTCTTTGTACCCAAAGATCAGGCTCATGCATATATTCCACAATTCAAAAAATAATCAGATAAACCATTGTTTTTTTATGGAATAATCCGAAACGAGCTGCCACTGGAATTTAATGATTTGGTGTTAAATGAATTCAAAGAAGCAGGCTGGGAATTTTTGTATTTCACAGCAACCTGGTCACCGTACATATATACCTTTTCAACACTGTAACCATTGCTGCTGTAACATAATGGAACCTTGTAAGCGATGGTGAATGCAGGATCAGGTATATTTCCGGTCATCCCAACGGCATCCAGATCCTGACGGATACAGGCATACTGATCAGCCAGAGCATCTTTGGGCGGGGGATAGATAAATTGAAATACTGATGCTGTAATGAGTCCCCCCAGAAAAAAAACAATGGCCCGGAAATTTTTTTTTAGCTTCATAATACCCTCCATAATTTTAGTGTAATACCAGTTTTTTTTTATGATTCTATCATCTCTAAACCCAATTAAAATGCAGACATGAGCCACAGACTTCTATTTCGAATCCTGCTTCAATAAAACAAGAAAGGAAAAAAACAAAATTCACTGTCCAACTCGCACAAGGCGGACATGGAGGCTTTCATTCTTGCTGTAGCCGTAGCCATTACCGTAATCAAAATTGAAGCCCCACACAATAGTTTTATAACCTCCATAGTACGTAGAAGACCATAACCTGTAAGCACCGGAAAAAACACTTTTGTAATATGGGCCAAGGGTTTTCAACTCATCAAGAATCGGGAGCCGAAAACCCCCCGGACAAGTAATTTTTACTGCATTATCCCATGTTCCTTCCCAAGCTGTTCCGCTGCAGCCGGAACCTGTCCAGCTCTGACCATAGGCACAACGCTGCCACTCCAGCTTTGTGCCTATGTCCCGAATGACAGAACCCTTGCTTCCGGCTACCTCCTGAAACCGGGATGGTGCTTCCTGTGCCGCCTGCACCTCTCCTGCTGCAAAAAAAAATACCAGCAGTCCCAGAAAAATCACCTGATTTTTTCTTACACCCCTTTTATTAAACATTCTTTTAATCATTGCCTTTTCCTTTTTAAAATCTTTCGCAATATTTTCATTACAATCAAAATATTTGGTGACAAGCATTTATAAACAATTACATGGAGCATGGAAACCGACAAACCTTAATGCAATCGACATGCCATAAACACTTTTGATATTCAGTGACAATACTAAACACAGAGAACATAAAACGCCAACTTTTTCAGCCAACAAAAATGCCATATGCCAATAAATCTGCCATGCAAAACAAGATTATTTAGTATTTTACATTTGGTACGTATTTTGTATTATTTTCTCGATATGAAACAGGCTTTTATTTCATCAGCGAAGAGATCAGGGTTAAAAACAGGGTATCATACAAAAAAATAAGACAAAAATGATATTTCAAAAACTCTTACTGGAGAAAAACATGAACTTCTCACGGCCGTACGCGACATCCATGATAAATATTTTCAGTTAAAAAAATATTATTATTTATTGCATGATGATAAATAAAGATAACATAAACATTTTTTATTAAAACAGGACAACTAACTTGATAAACACCCTTAAACCCTTATGGCTGATAGTTTTGCTTATTATTTCGGCATCTCTTCTCCTGCTGGCCTCGGATCTTGGTCAGCGCAGAGCACCAGCGAGGAACCCGGCAAAGCACTATCCCGACATTGCAATCTTCCAGATAACCTCCACTTTTCTACTAGATGCACATGTGCAGGGCATTGTGGATCGGCTGGGAGAAAAAGGATTTATCGCACCGGACCGTAAAAATCTCAAAATTTATAACCCTCAGGGGGATATGCCAACGGCCAACGCCATTGCAAGGGAAATCGCAAACAGCCCTTTTGACATGGTCATCACCTCCAGTACCCTGGCACTTCAGACCTTTGCCAACGCCAATACAGCCACACAAAAACCCCATATATTCGGTGCAGTTACCAACCCCTACACCACAGGCGTGGGAATTTCCGGACCGGAACCAAACCAGCATCCGTTCTACCTTGCCGGTATCGGTACCTTTCAGCCGGTTCAGGAAGCAATCAACATAGCACGTGAGATGCACCCAAAACTCAAACGCATTGGCGTAGTGTGGAATCCTTCGGAACAATCTTCAGAATCCTGCCTCATTGAAGCAAGAACGGCAGTTAAGGATCTGGATATCCAGCTTATGGAAGGTATTGCCGCCAACACATCAGAAGTTTATGAAGCCGCCCAATCCCTCATTGCCAAGGGAGCACAAGCCATCTGGATCGGTGGAGACGTGGTGGCAACGGCCTCAATTGGTCTTATTGTAAAACTGGCTGTGCAGGCTGGCATTCCTGTATTCACAAACGACCCCCTGGATGTGCAAAAGGGTGCAGTCTTCGGCCTTGGGGCCGACTACCGGACTGTTGGAAAACTTACTGCAGACATGGCCATTTCTGTACTTGAAGGACAGTCTCCTGGCTCATTGCGGATTGAAAACGTGGTTCCCCAGCTTCTTGAAATAAACAATGATGTCCTCAGGCTTTACCCAAAATGGCAGATGACAACAAGGCTTCGGGATATTCTCATTAAACAGCAGGAAACCAGTCAGACTGGGGAAAAAACAGCTGACACACGTAAAGGGCCCTTTCGCATCCGCATGGTTCTCTACAGTGAAACCGAATTTTCCGAACGCTCCAAAGAGGGCTATCTGGAAGGTCTCATGAAAGCAGGACTCCATCCTGACCGGGATTACGAGATGCGGATTTTCAATGCACAGGGCGACATGGCAACCCTTTCCAGCATCATGCTCTCCATTCAGGCTGATCAGCCGGATCTGGTGATGGTTGTTTCAACACCTGCACTTCAGGCAGCACTGAGGCAGGTGGCACAAACCTGCCCCGTAGTCTTTACCGGTGTCGGTGATGCTGTAAAGGCCGGAGCAGGCAAGAGTGAAACAAAACACCACCCAAATGTTACAGGCATTACCACCCGATCGCCCTTTCGCGGCATGGCTGCAACCATCAAAGAGACCCTGCCAGGGACAAAACGGGTAGGCACCCTTTTCACACCTGCGGAAATCAACAGTGAACTCTACACAACCTCATTTGAGGAGGCCCTCAGAGACCAGGATATTGAACTTGTATCCATACCTGTCACAGCCCCTTCGGACATACCCCAGGCTGCAGACGAACTGACCCACCAGAACATAGCGGCAGTGGCACAGATTGCAGACAACCTGACCAGACCCGGTTTTGCACTCATCGCACGCAGGGCAGATGGAAAAAATCTTCCAGTCTATGTCTTTGACAGCGACCAGATAAAGGAAGGTGCTACCCTTGCACTGGCCCGGGACTACCATGATGCGGCACTTGAAGCTGCTGAAATGGCAGTGCGGATTTTGAACGGCGAAAAACCAGCAGTCATTCCCTTTAGAAACGCCAGTATGGAGGCTCTGATTCTCAACCCGGATCTGGTCCAACGCTACGGGCTTTCCATAGGCGAGGCCATGAGGAAGAAAGCAGCACTGTATCCGCCGCAGCACAATAGAAAGGATAAACAATGAAGCTGACCTTTGAAAACAA
>Ga0265295_1001516_pt1 | contig 40672 bp, 73 predicted proteins | sample Munlansysbiofilm_FD_192503 | JGI IMG/M metagenome (GOLD analysis project Ga0265295, IMG submission 192503) | Leachate microbial communities from a municipal landfill in Southern Ontario, Canada - Methane capture system biofilm | ecosystem: Engineered > Solid waste > Landfill > Unclassified ... | reverse complement strand
AACAAGTGCTCGCGGACCGACTCGCAACAGGCGCACGTCTTGTGCGTGCTGACCGTGCCGTCGTAGAGGTAGCGCTCTTCAAGGTACGTCTGGCCGGGAAAGATCGTCCCGAGGCACTCGCTGCACCGGTGATGCTTGGCGGCGCGGCGGTGGTTACTGGCCAGCATGGTGACGTAATCGTCGTTGTCGGTTGAGAAACAGGCGCATTCCATGGTCATCCTCCGAAATTTATCGTGACGTTTCTGAAAAGCCAGACGGCAATATCGATCAGCTTCCAGATCCCGAGCGGGATGGTTATGGCCAATGAGATCATGCCGTCACCTCCCGCGCCACATTCGGCACGCTAAAAGTTCTCATCGGAAAGCCCCCGCTCAGTGGGTCCATCTCCGGGCAGTCCCATGACGTGACGCCGAAGGGCAGGGTGTCGAGTTTTTCCGACTCCCACGGGCAGGGCATACAGTACGAATCGTCCGCTTTGAGATACGGCTTCTTGTCCGCAGCCCGTTCCTTCGCCAGCCGACTGCGGAGCTTGAGCAAACATTCCTTCCAGCACGTCCGGGCCATTGCCGACGCGGATGTCAGGAACTGTTTGCCGCAGATGCAGCACGTTGCCGGGGTGGTTTTGGCCTTCGCCGCTGTCAGCTTGTTCCGCGCCTGTTCCTGGCATTTCAGGCTACAATACTTCTGGCCCACGGCTGTGCGCTTGAATATCTTGTCGCATCGTGTGCATCTCACCATCGCTCCTATCCGGTTGCACTCCGGCGTCCTGCGCTTGTTTTGCTCATACTTGTGCGCCTTTTTGCAGGCGTCTGAGCATGTTGTTCTGCCGCGTGGTGAGTCGAACACTTTGCCGCAGTGAACGCATGTCATTTTCCGCATCGCTTCAACTCCCTAGCCCGTTCCCGTGCGGCCCGTTCGTTATCCTTCCACTTGCCGTAGTCGTCCCGCTTCATTTTGCGTCCCGTGAGTTTACCGCTGAACTCACGGGACATTATGACGGTTGGGGACATCAGAAGGGGTCCATATCCTTTCGCCCCGTGTACTGCTCTTGCGGTGCGGCCTGCTGCTGGCCCCTGTCCCCCTGCTGAAAGTCGATGTCACGGCAGATGATGCTAAACCCGGTGCGCTCGTTGCCGCTCTTGTCGGTCCATTTCTCGGTTTGTAGTTCGCCGCTGACCATGACGGGCTTGCCTTTAGTGAGGTGCGGTCCAAGCCCTTCGCGTTTGAAGATGCAGTTGATGAAGTCCGTGCGCTTGTGTTCACCGAATCCGCCATCAACGGCGATGGAGAACGAGGAAATGGTGGTGCCGGACTGCGTGGTGCGAACCTCGCAATCGCGTGTCAATCGGCCTGAGAATGTGCAGACGTTCATATATGCTCCTTGTGATTCAAAAGCGTTGACAGAAGCGCTTTTGTTTTTTCATCCATTCGCGCTACCTGCTCGGTAACAGCAGCAAGTTGCTGCGGTACATATAAATCCAGTGACTGTAGAGCACGCTTCAGTTCGTCGACGGTCTTTTTCGTTTCGGAAATCTCGCGCCTGATTGGGTCAATTTGTGCGGCAATTGCTTTTGCGTGCTGACCCACAAGCGAAGAGACATCGCCCATTTCTTCCCACAGTGAGTATATGTTATCAGCCTGCACCTGATACGCCTTTTCCAATTCTCTTTTGTGCGCAAGGCATACGCTCTTGAACATCAAAAGGCTCTCAGAAAGCAGTTCTTGCTCCCCTTCAAGGTCTAGCCGTTTTTTTTCGATAACCTTCCTGACGGCCATTTCAAGTTCTTCTGACCCGTCCATATCCTTGTATTTTTGGGCAAGATCTTTACTGACCCAAATTAGTTCTTTGCCTTCCATTCTTTTCATCCCCTATTTCGGCGTTTCCGCCATGTGCGGTTTAAGGTAAGTGTGGCCCTGTTGACCCACAGGGCGAGGGGGGTTATGGTCGGTTGTCAACAAAGTAGTTGCTCTCGAACCCTATCTTTTTGCCGTGGCACAGTTCGATTTGACGGTTGCACCCTGCCATCGCTGTGAACTCAACATCTCCGAAGTGCGGGCACCAATCGCCACAATACCCTCGCGCTTCGCCGTCGCTGTCCGCCGTGAATGGGCATGTCATTGTCTTCCATTGCGGATCGCCCTTGGTGCCCCTGTCGATCATCAAAAATCCATTATGGCTGATATTCACTCGCATCTCATCATCCTTGCGCGGCACGCCCCGCCGCGCTGGGGTTATCTGTTGTCGTGCTTTTCGTCGCGTATCGCTTCGCACATGAGACAGTACCGAAATTCCCATTCCTCTAGCCGCGCCTGATACTCCGCGTTGCTCTCGCCATCCTGCGGCCAAGGGCGGGGGTTTGTGGCAATCCACGCCATTGCATCGCCCATGTTCATGACTCAAACTCCTTGTAGCGCAGCCAGTACAACCCGGCTTTGCGTTCGTTTGCTCCGCTCCACCCGTGCGTTGTTGCCAAGTCCGCGCACGCCTGTTTCATACGCCAACGCTCTTCGCGCAGCGTTTCAATCGTCCACGGGTTGGGGCCAAACCAGTTCAGATTGCGGCTTGTGGCAACATCACCGCGCACGTTGCCGAATAATGAGTAATTGATTTGCCGCCGTGTCTCCTGCCATGCGTGATCAAGGTGGCGGTGGTAGATGGTCATGCGGCCCCCTGCTGCATCGCCTCAAGTTGGCCGATCAGGTAGTTAGCCATCGCTGGCGTGAGTTCCGAAAAGGACTCGATGCGCTTGCACCCCGGCTTCGCGGCCTGCAAAAGTCCATTCGCATCATCAATCCTCACGTCACGCGGGGCGTTCTTGTAGAGCGCCATAAGCGTCTTGCGCTGCGAGTCGGTTATTGTTTCTGGCTTGATAGGCTCCGGCTTCGGCATCGTCGCTGCTGGCTTCTGTGCAGTCGCCTTAGGCTTCGCCGCTGCGTTGGCGTCATCGTCTTCCTGAGCAAGCCCGCAAACCGCTACCAGCGAGTATCTGCGCAAATATGTCAGGGCACTTCCCACCCCTTGCGGGTCCGACTTCTGGACCGGGGCAGAGCATGTGCCGCTCATCCATTCCCCGCTTGCATGGGTCAGGATTGTTTCGACGTGGGCAGTTCCGCCTTCAAATGCCGGGAATTGCGTCACTGCCAGCCCATGCTTAGAGAGGACAGGGCGCACAGTGTTGAGGATTTCGGCAAGGTCCGCATACTTGCTTTTGAAGTGCGGATTGACCGAGTTCTTCCCGGCGTTCTCCATCTCCCCTTGGGCCTTCGCCAGTGCAGCGGCCAGTGATGCTATTGATTCAGATTTGTTCATGCCTTCACCCTCCGCGTATTCTTCCGTATCGCCCTGCGCAGTATCTCAGCCGCCACAATCGCGTGGCCGGGGATCTCAATCACAGGGGCCTTTTCGGACAGCCCCAACGCTGCAAGCAGCACCTTCCATTCGTGGTTACTCATCTCTGCCTCCGTTCCAGTGCATCAATCAACGGTTGCACCGGGCATCCCGTCGCGTTCATCACGTCCCACATGGATTCAATTTCGCGCTTCGATGCGCCCATCAGGATTTCGTAGTTCCTGGCCTTGCGCTTGAGTTCGACAAGCTCGTCCGCGTCAATGGTTACTTCAGCATCGTTCTGCCTCTTCACTTCGGCCAAAAAGCGCCGGTCAAAATCGTCGTAAAAAAGCTGCATAGTGTTCATGTTATTCCCCCTCCTTGACGCCGTATCCGTTGTAGTCCGCCAACTCTTCCAGCTCGTTGACCGTGAAAACGTCCTCTGGGGACAGATTGGCCCGTATCCAGTTAATTGCCTCGCCAAGCATGTACTGCGGCATAATTGACTCAATAAAGTCGCGTTCTTGTTTTGATGAAATACCCATGTGATGCCTCCTTGGTTGGTTTCCTTTGACGGGAAGGACGAAGCTAGTGCGCACATTCTCCCCCAGCTTCCAGAGGAGCCTCGCCCCTCCCGTGAAAAGAAGGCCCGTCACGTGGGCCACTCGGCACAACCCCGGCAGGAGATCCAGGCGCATCGGTGAAATTTGGCGCGTGGGGGTAAACCGTGTTGGGCTGCTTCCGTTTCTCGCCACGGTGAGCTGGGCTGTATGCTGTTCCCGCGAAATGTTTATTTTGCTATCTCGGCTTGGTCAGACTCTTCTCCGCACAATGGGCAGATATAAAAGTCGCCGTCTGAGTATGGGTTTGCTTGAACTATATCGACATCTTCAGCTTCGTACCCACACGCAGGGCAGTAAAAATAATATGCGTACATCTTTCTCATCCCTCCCATGTTTGTGCGTTCATTCGGGAGCCGAAGCCCCCTGTGAAGCCACAAAGTATTCAATAGGTGATTATCTCACCTTCATCATTCAGCCTGAATCCAAGTCCCCTGCATACTGCGCTACAAAGGCAAAGTTTGCCATCGTGTTCAACAACACATATCGTTGTTATTTCATCACCATCTTCATCGACAGCCACCAGCGCAACTTCTATCCCTGGAATGGATACGGTGTCGCCTCGCAGGTCTAAATACGTTACGCCTGCTTCATGCTTTTTGTTCTTTTCAAATACTTTGAATATCATGAGTCTCCTCCATTGTGTCTCATCATCATTACATTGCTGTTGTATCCCGCACCCATTCCACACCCGTGGTGGTGGGGGAGTTTGTTGGGCCAGGGCGCTTCAGGGTCTAGTTCCCGCCTGGCTGTGGGTTTGTGTTTTTCAAGGAGCGCGTTCGTCTTGATGCTCATCCCTCCCCGCCTCTGCTTTGGCCCTCGGAGCGTCCGGACTAGGTCCGGCTCTGCATCCCACCGTCGCGTCTGGCGCTTTGGGCAATCACTCGGTTCGGACTAGGCTTCCCCGTGGGGAGGCGGTTTGGATTCCGTGTCGTTGTTGAGTGAAGAATAACGAAAAATGAAATTTTGTCCAGAAAATAATTTCGAAAAGTGGAATTATTTTTCTGTAAAACAAATAAATGTGGTTATTTTCATTTTCCGTATTGACTTCGATTACGAAAACTGAAATTAGACAGACATGAAAAACAAACCGACATTTCAAGAGGCGATCGAATGGCTCTTGGCTACCCATAAAAACGTGGCCGGGGCTGCCCGTTGGCTGGGGATGACCCCGCAGAATTTGAAGCGTGTCAAGGATGAAGAGGAAGCCGGGAAGGGGCTTGTCAGGACGCGGGAGTGGATTTGCTACCGCGTGTGGGAAGAGACTTCGAAGTAAAAAGCCCAGCAGCCGGGCATGGCATACTGGGCAAAACATAAATGGAGACTGCACAATGATTGATTTGAGCGAGACATACAGTAAATGCTCACTACTACGGGTTAAGAAAGGGCATACGGCTAGAGATAGCCGCAAAATATGCAACTGGATTAGGCATAGGCATTGCTGATTTGCTTTTTAATGGTGACGCAGCATGAACTTCTACAAAATTTTCTTGAGCGCAGCAGACCAAGGCCACGAGATCGTCACCAACGCCGACTCACCCGAAGAGGCGCTGGCTAATGCGCGGCAAGTGGCCGTGGTTGAGTGCTACATGACGGAGACGGCTTATGCGGTGATGGTGGAGGGGTGATGAAAAAATACAGAACGAATGGCAGGGCAATCGCCATTGTTGAGGCCGAAAGAGAAACAGAACAGTGCGTTTGGGTTGACGGAAGGCGACAGGCAAAAAAATCAGATTACTACAACTTTTTCGACACATGGGACGACGCCCATAATTTTCTAAAGAGCTGTGCACAAAAAGAAGTGCTCAAGGCAAGGCGGCAACTCGATTACAAACTTGAAGGGCTCGAAACTATTTTAGCACTGCGCAATCCAGATGAGCTTTAGGCAATAAAAAAAATCCCCCGGCGCTGTGACGAGCAATCCGGGGGAGAAAAACAAGAGGTAAGAGAACCATGTCAAACATTGAGGCTCAAGTCAATCCCTTCCTTTCAACATCCTTGCCCTGCTCTCCAGAAGCGGAGCGCGGTCTGGTTGGTGCGTTGTTGCTCCGGTCAAGCGCGGTGGATGACGTTGCGGAGATTGTCACCCCTGATGATTTTCACGATGTCCCGGCAAAAGAATCATTCACGGCAATTCTCAAACTCAACCGCAAAGGCCAGCCAGTTGACCTCGTTTCTGCTTACATCGAACTTACCGAAATGGGTTCGCAAGTCACCTCCACCATGCTCTCGCAGATGACGAGCGCCGCGCCGATTGCCAGCGTTGTCAACGTGGCGCGCAAGGTCAAGGCTATGAGCAACCGCCGCTCGATCATGCAAGCGTCAACCGAGCTTTTCTCACAGGCAGCAGACCTTACAGCCGATGTCATGGCTACAGCCAACAATACGGCGCGGGTGGTTGACCACGTTCTCTCCGGCAGGGCTGGCGCAGGACGGCAGGATCTCAAAGACATTGTGGCCGGGATGGTCGCCAAGGCGATGACCGGGGAATGCGTGCGGACGATACCGACACCCTTCCGCGACCTCAATATGATTACAGGCGGCTTGCATTCCGGGGAAATGATTACGCTGGCAGGACGCCCCGGCACTGGTAAGACTGCCTTGGCTCTCAACGTCGCATCAAGCGCCATGTTCGCAGGCAACAGGGTGGGCATATTTAGCCTTGAGATGAGCCAAGAGAGCTTGGCCGAAAGGTTGTGCGCAGCTACCATGTCAATCAACGCCCAAGCCTTCAGAACCCGCAATTTCAACCACGGTGAACTGCTCCTTATCCAAGAATTTCAGAATTACGCAGACACGATGCCTGCCAAGGTTTTTGACTCACCCCGCGTTGACACTGACATGATCCGCGCTGAGTGCCGGAAATGGAAGCGGCAAGAAGGGCTGGACCTTGTCATCATCGACTACCTTCAACTCATCCAATCCACCAGCACAAAGCGCGAACAGAACCGGGAAAGGGAGGTGGCAGAAATCAGCCGATCAATAAAGCAGCTCGCCATTGAACTCGACCTTCCCATCATCCTCCTTGCCCAGCTCAACCGCTCCGTTGAGACACGCGAAGACAAATCGCCGCGCCTCTCAGACCTGCGCGAATCCGGCAGCATCGAACAGGACAGCGACATGGTTTGGTTCTTGTCACCCTGGAACACAGCCAACGCTGGCATTCCGGTTGTTGATGTCAAACTCACCGTCGCCAAATCACGCTCAAGCGCCACGGGTCACGTTATGCTCCGATACGTCCGCAGGTTCCTGCGGTTTGATGAAGTGGAATGATGGCTAAATATCGCAAAGTTGACCCGCGTATCTGGAATGACGCCAAATTCATGGGCCTTTCTGACGCTGGCAAGCTGGCGCTGTTTTTCGTCCTGACGCACCCAAACATGACGGCAGTCGGGGCAATGCGCCACACAATCCCAGGCATGGCCGCTGAACTCGGTTGGTCATCGGAAGCCTTTCGGGAAGCCTTTCGGGAAGGGTGCGCGAAGGGCATCGTAAAGCATGACGAAAGGGCCTCTTTTGTATGGCTTCCGAACTTCATCAAGTACAACCAGCCCGAATCCCCAAACGTGGTCAAAGCATGGTTCTCTGCTCTTGATTTACTGCCAGAGTGCCAGATGAGAAATGAGCTAATTCAACACGTTAAAGACTTCCTTAAAGGCTTTGCCAAAGGCTTTCAGGAAGGCTTCGCCGAAGCAACGCCGAAGAGTATGCCTAATCAGGAGCAGGAGCAGGAACAGAAAGAAGAGTTGTCAGAGAAACTTTCCGTTTCTCATGACTCAATCTCTCTTCCCTGCGAAGACGGCTCCGAGTTTGTTTACCCCGACAAGTACCTGGCCGAAGCACGCAAGGCGTACCCACTCGTTGACATTCCCTCACAGGTTTCAAAGGCACGCGCCTGGCTGGAAGCAAACGCAGGACGCAAGAAGACGCGCCGGGGCATGACCAAGTTTCTCAATGGCTGGCTTGCACGGGCGCAGGTTGACGCGGAGAAGCGCACCGCCAAGGACGCACCGCCGCAGACAACGGGCAGCGACATCACGGCAGAGCAGATGCTCCCGGCGAAGTGGCTACGGGCGGTGAAAGCATGACCCCCTGCCACACCCCCACGCCCTTGCGCATGGCAACCATCTGTTCCGGCATCGGTGCGCCGGAAGTCGCGTCCATCGGATTGCCGTTTGAGCATGTGTTCATGGCCGAGATCGAGCCATTCCCGTCCGCAGTCCTCGCGCACCACTGGCCGCATGTTCCCAACCTTGGCGACATGACTAAGGTCGACGGCGCGGAATACAACGGCGATGTTGACATCCTTGTCGGCGGCACTCCCTGCCAGGCGTTCTCAGTTGCTGGTAAGCGCGAATCACTGAGCGACGAGCGCGGCAATCTTACACTCAAATTCGTGGAGTTATGCGATGCAATTAACCCTGCCTTTGTCCTTTGGGAAAACGTCCCCGGTGTGCTCTCAACCGCAGACAATGCCTTCGGATGTTTTCTCGGAGCGTTATCTGGAAATGATGGCGAATTGTTCCCGGCAGGGGACGGCTGGTCAAACGCTGGTTGCGTCATTGGACCGAGACGAAAACTCGCATGGCGCATTCTCGACGCTCAATACTTCGGCTTGGCCCAACGCCGCCGCCGTGTGTTCGTTGTCGCATGTCCTCGAGACGGGGCCGATCCCTGCGAGGTACTTTTTGAGCGCGAAGGCGTGCAGCGGCATTCTGCGCCGAGCAGAGAAAAGGGGGAAGGCTTTGCCGGAGTTGCTGGAACTCTCTTTGCGAACCGTGGCGGACTCGATAGGCCAGCAGGAAACGCAAACGAGCTAGATTTCTGTGTACCTGTTACGGGGTCGCATTGGGAAGGCGGAGCGCATCCAAGCCTAAACCAGAGCAACAACACCGGCGGCATCGGCATGAGCAACCAAGAGTTGTCCAGCCAGAAGGGTGCTGGGCTTGTCCCGGCAGTCATGGCCCACGGCCAAGGAAATGCAGAGATCGTTAGCGACGGAGATCCGTCGCTAACCTGCAACCATGAGGCACCGATTGCCTTCCATCCCACGCAAGACCCCATCCACTCCGCAGACGGTTCGTGTCATGCGCTTGGATGCGGGAGTGGTGGCGGCCAAGCGACTCATGCGGTGGCCTTCGCCCAGAACCAACTTGGCGAGGTCCGCACTGGTGCCATAGCCAACACGCTGAACACGAACTTCAACGCGAGTGGCAGGAATACCCCGTGCGTGTGTTTTGGGGGAGATGTCGCCAGAACCTTACAGGCGCGGCATGACTCCTCGCCCTGCGCGGATCGGGGAATGGATGTGGTCGCCTTCCACCAAAACCAACGCGCCGAGGTCACACTGAACGACACGGCGGGATCGCTAAAAGTCGGCGGCGGGAAGCCGGGGCAGGGGTACCCGGCGGTGATGTGTTCAAATAATATGGGAGATTTTTATGCCAGCACGCAAGAAGCCAACGCCAGAACAATACTGCGACTATTGCGGGAAGAAATTGGAGAGGAAGCGTTTACCGAATGGGGACTTGGAATACTTGTTTCATTTTACCCGCAGGAAATATTGCGATCAGCAGTGCATGGCAAAGGCATTCGATGCCCGTCCATCGAAGAGTTCGGATTGGTCAACTACGCACTTTCACGCGAGGAAGATCGTTCCACAAGGGCCGTGCAGTATTTGCGGAGCATTAAACGCGAAGGATGTCCACCATTTGGATGGCGACCACACGAACAACGATCCAAAGAACTTGCAACGTATCTGTCGGAGTTGTCACGTCCTGGCACATCGGGAACCCAAATTCTGCGTGATATGTGGGCAGCCTCACAAGGGACTGGGTTACTGCGAGAAACACTATCAGCGATTCAAGAAATGGGGCGACCCGACTGTGGTGAAAGACAACCAGCATACGCAATGCAGGTCCGTCGTTTAGTTTGCGAAGAGTGTGAATTTTTACAGGGATTTCCGCGCAATTACACCAGAATTCCTTGGCGCAAAGGAAAACTCGACGCCTTTATTTCCGGCAAAGATTGCCCTGATGGGCCGAGATACAAGGCGCTGGGAAACTCCATGGCAGTGCCTGTGATTCGGTGGATACTGCGGAGGATTGCAGATGCAGAGTGAGTGCACAAAGCCAACGCCCTGCCCCATGCTCCTGCTCAAGACGGGCACATGCGGCCACCAGGTGCTCTACGGGATGCAGGCGTGTTGGCGCAGGGACGGGAGGCCGGAGAGGAAGGCGGGGTTGCAAAACGAGAGAAGCCCGTTCGCGGGTGGAGATACGGAGGAATCATGCGCGTCTTAATAGCGTGTGAATTTTCGGGAACGGTGCGCGAAGCCTTTGCAGCACGGGGTCATGACGCCTGGTCATGTGACATTCTCCCCATGGATTACCCTGGTAAGCACCTGCAATGTGATGTGTCCGAAATACTTGGCGATAATTGGGATATGATGATTGCACACCCGCCTTGCACGCACCTTGCGGTGTCTGGAGCGCGTTGGTTCCCTGGTAAGGTCGAGGAGCAAAAAGACTCACTCGCGTTTGTGCGTTTACTCATGGCTGCACCTATCCCCCGCATCGCAATCGAGAACCCTGTGAGCATCATATCTTCCACCATCCGCAGGCCGGACCAGATTATCCAGCCTTGGCAGTTTGGGCACGGGGAGATGAAGACTACCTGCCTATGGCTCAAAAACCTGCCACGCCTGCGGCATACCAACGTCGTCGAGGGGCGAGAGCAGCGAATCTGGAAGATGCCGCCGAGTGAGACCAGATGGGCAGAGCGTAGCAAGACGTTTCCGGGGATAGCCGAGGCAATGGCGGACCAGTGGGGCAAGTTGCCCGTAATCAGCGACACGGGGTTTATGCGCCTTTGTGTTTAGCCCGTTCGCGGGGGAGGTGGAAGGATGAAAAGCATTATACACACGATTCTTGATTGCTGCCTTGTCGCGTTATGCGCTGCGTGGCTTGTGTTTGGGGTTGACGGGGCCGGGAACATCTACACGGCGTGGGCGTGGTTTGTATTCTGTATTGCGCTAATTATGATTCTTGTTGCCAACAAGTGGGATGAGATGAAGAGTATAGAGCGGCCTGTGTGGAGAAAACATATTAATACAGGGCTGTCTCTCTCACAACTCGGCATTTTATTTTGGCACGGCGAGATGTTGATTGGCGGCATTATGACTTTTTCGTGCCTTGTGTTCGCTGTATATTTGGACAGCAACAAGGCGGTGAAAGGATGAGGCGGGTAGTCATTCTTTCGGATCTCCATAGCGGTCATCACGCCGGATTAACCAGCCCCGCTTGGTGGACGCCAGAGAGCGCACCCGGACACCTGGGGGTGTTCGCACAACAACAACGAGCCATGTGGCGGTGGTACGAGGCAGAGATTGCCAGATTGCAACCTATCGACACGCTAATCGTAAATGGGGACGCGATAGACGGCAGGGGGTCAAGGTCCGGGTCCACGGAACTTATCACGGCTGACCTTAAAGTACCGTGTCAGATTGCAGCAGACGCTATCAATGTGACAAGTGCAGACAATATCCGCATTGTGGCCGGGACACCATATCACTCAGGGCCAGATGGCGAGGACTGGGAGGACGTACTTACGAGCATGGTAGGTACGCATCCGATGAAGGGCCATTTATTTCTTTCCGTAGATGGCGTCATATTCGACGTAAAGCACAAGGTTGGTTCTTCGGGTATTCCGCATGGCCGTCACACTGCTATCAGCAAAGAGCGGCTTTGGAATGTCCTGTGGCATGAACGCAACGGCGCTCCCAAGTCTAACGTCATCATCCGCAGCCACGTCCACTACCATGAGTTCAGTGGGAACCCGATGCACATAGCCATGACCACGCCTGCGCTCCAGGGGTGGGGGAGTAAGTACGGGGAACGGCAGTGTTCGGGCATCGTTGATATTGGGTTCGTTCACTTCGATGTGGAAGATGGGCAATACACATGGCAGGCGCATTTATTTCAGCCAACACTTGAACTTTTGGTGAGGTGAGAATGAACCAATCCCCGACAATCACAACATGCGACATTGATTTCTCCCCCCTGCTCGAACTCATGCGCAAGGATACAAACCGGGGCGGGATGCGTGCAAAGGACATAGCCAAGCAATGGGGGTGCAGCCGTGAAAAGGCGCGCGAACTTCTTGGGGTAGCCAAGGAAATGGGGCTGGTGAGACCAACTAGGGTGGCGTTCACCGATTTGAGCGGGAGGGATACAACCGCGCCGGGGTATGTGTTGGAGGTGGTGCAATGATACTCACGCCAAAGCATGATGAATTTTACCGCGCTATGTACTGCCCAGAAGTAGAAGAGGAGAGAAGTCAAATTGAGTGGTCGTGGATGAATAGCGAGTCAAGGTTGCGCCAAGTGTCAAGGGCGGCTGAAAGATATGATGAGATACTCAGAATTGAGCCAAACCACGGATATGGAACGCCATCTCATAGGATTTGCATTGAGTTGTCAGACTATGAAGTAGGAGCGTTGTCTGGTGGTGGAGCAAAACGATTTGCAGACCACATAGCGCAACGAATTGTTTCCGATGTGATACGCAGCAGTCAGTGGGGTGGACGATGATTAGCCCCCGCGATGTAGTAGCCGAGGTCCGCCGCGCTGAGTCCACCGCATCGACGTATGACCGCATTGAGGGGGTGCGGTGTCCCATGTGTGGGGAGGTGTTGCCGCCGTGTGGGTGCGGTGTGCGCAAAACGAGGGCGTGGGAAGGGGGTGTGCGTGAGAGGTACCACACATGCCCCCTTTGTGCATGGGCGTTCAAGAGCGTTGAGAGCTAGGGCTATTTGTTTATTTCTTTGTCTAGTTCGCGGTGGGCAAGTATGATTTCCCTATCAAGTTTGGCAATCTTGACGGCAAGTTCTGTTTTTTCATCTACCGTCAACGCGTTCATATTGATATACCCAATTCCGCGCCTTCGCTCTCGTAGGGAGTGCAGCACAGTCGCCGCTTGTTCTATGCTCATTTTTCACCTCTCGTTTTCAGTTGAAACAACTCCCACTTGGCGGGTGGCATCACCCTGTACCCGGCCTCCCAACTTCGCCACGTCCTGGCACTCGCCCCCACCATCGCCCCGGCCTGCTGCTGAGTCAGGCCGAGGGATAGGCGGGATGTGCGGATGAGGGTGGGGCTAGGCATTGCGCTTTTCCTCTGGTTTCATAGCTGCGGATATACGGGGCAAGTCTTCTGCATTGCACCCAAACCAGCACACGACCCTCCCGCATTGGTACTTATCAGGGACGATCTCGTGGCATGATTTTTGAAATTCAAGCTCCCATCCGCAACACGGACATTTCTGTTTCATGTCTATTCTCCTTGTGAGGGGCCGAAGCCCCCGGTTGTTTAGTTGAAAAGGCGCTCTGCGTGGATTTAATAGCCGATGTCGCCGGGGAGCATTACAACCTGTGTCATCTCGCGGTTACAGTCCCAGGTTTCAACGATGATGGTTCTTTGGTCGCTAGACATCCAAACCCGTGCGCCGTTGATGTTGCTGGTGGCGATGCAGTCGGTGTCGTGATTGTAAGTTGCCATGATGTCTCTCCGGTTGGTTGGGGTTATTCGTCCTTGTTGATTAATAAATAGACACATTGTGCCATCATGTCAACAAGTATTTTTCATATTTCCGCAAAATAATTTCATCACTGCCTAAAGTCTAATCTGGAACGTGGGCAGGTTCCCTTTATCCCCAACTTTGTGAGACAATCCCGGCTTATGGACATACGAGACGCGCTTGATGCTTGCCAGTACAAGAAGGCCGAAATGATGATGCTCCGCAGGGAGCAACGCAGCCCGGTAACGCGTAGCAAGCGCAAACAGCCAGAAGGCGAGCGTTTCGAGTGTCCGCAATGCGGCACGGTAGGTTATGGGGCATTGAGAGAGTGCCCCTTTTGTTTTCTCAAATGGAGCGCGTGACTTGGAAACAATCATTTCTGAACTTTGGAAACAATTTCCATCCACGGCCATTATCATCCTTGCGCTGGCATGGGGCATCAAGTCCGTGCTGGACAAGCTCACACACATGAGCAGGCGCATGGACTGTTTCGAGACATCACAACACGCTTGCCAGCTCGACAATGCCAAATACTTCGCCACAAAAGACGAACTGCACGATGTCGAAACGGGCGTTGCGGAGCATGAGCGCCGGATTAGCAGGCTGGAAGGTAGCAAGTGATGGACCGATACAAGCTTGAACGCGAACTCATACGCGATGAGGGATGGCGGTCCAAGCCGTACAAATGCACCAAAGGACACTGGACTATCGGCGTCGGTCACAAGATGCACCCAGGTGAACTGGTAGGCAGAATCCGTGACATTGAATGGAGCAGCGAGAAGATATTTCAGACGCTTGAACAGGACATACAAATTGCAATCCGCGGCTGCGAAATGATTTTCGGGCGTTCACGATTTGAGTCGTTCAGTGGCGCTAGACAAAGGGCGCTAGTGAACATGTGCTTTCAGATGGGCACTGCTGGCCTTGAAGGGTTTGAACGCATGATTCAAGCCATATTCAACGAGGATTGGACGCAGGCCAACAACGAGGCGCTGGATAGCAAATGGGCACGGTCTGACAGCCCGAAGCGGGCGCAGCGTGTCGCCAAGATGATATTGGAGGGATGAATGAGACTAGCATTGTGCATAATGTGCATACTCTCCACGTGCGGATGTTCAACAATCTCCGTCACCACACCAGACGGCCACGCCAGTTACACGCGCATAGGCAATCAGGACATCAGCGGGCTGAGGTTTGAGCGTGACAGTCTCGGAGTGATGCGACTCACTTTGGATAAGCAGAGCAGCGATAGCGACGTTCTCAACCTGATTCAGCAGTTGGTGACGAAATGAGAGTACACTTTTCCCCGCTCTACATCGAAGTGATGCCGTCCGGCCATGAGTACATGCTGACCAAACATTTCTACGCCACCATCGAAAAGCAGAAGTTCATTGTGCCCAGTGGGTTCGTTACGGACTTCGCATCCGTGCCCCGTGGACTCTGGAACATCTTCCCGCCTCACGGCAAGTATTCAAAAGCCGCCGTGCTCCATGACTACCTTTACCGACGCAGCGCGTTACCACGCAGCAGGTGCGATGAGCTGTTTCTTACCTGCATGGATGCGCTTGGCGTCCCGTGGTTGCAGCGCAAGGCCATGTACTGGGGTGTCAGGATGTTCGGGGGGTTGTGCAGATGAAAGATAAACAACTTTTCGCCGCGCTGCTCGTTGTCGTGTTCGTTGCGCTACTAGCCGCTGGCTACAGTCTCGACGCGATTGTGACGTTTATGCGGCCACTACTCGCAATTCTCGGCTTCTAACCCCCGCCCCGCTCCCTGTGCGGAGGTGATCCAGACACTAACCGGGGAGCGGGCAAATTTCCTTTTGCATAACTTTGGTGGCTAGTCCGGCCAGACGAAAAGGCGAACCCGACGCCCTGCCACCATCTCCTCATTGGGTCCTGCCGTACGGGAGGCAGCCATGCCGCTTATCTCAAGTATTTATTCAAATATTGCGTCCGTGAAGCCCAAGCGTTCAAAGAAGAAAGGCAAGGGCAAGAAGCAAAAGAAAAAGTCTGTACTTCAGACGATGCCATACAAGGCATACTTGAAAACTGAATATTGGAAAAAGGTGCGGGAGGCGAAGTTCGCACAGGCCGGGAAGCAATGCCAGATATGCGGTTGCACTGACGGCCTTGAAGTCCATCACAGGCATTACAAATTTCGTGGGCGTGAACTTCATCACCTTGATTGTCTCATGGTCCTTTGCCGCAAGCACCACCAGCTTGTGCATGACGCGGCGTGAAGAGGTGGGAACTGGAGAAGATGATATTGGCGGCACAACTCTCCAACAGCGCGAAGGTTGTCGGACTCGTTATTACCTCGCACTGGTCGCCAAAGTATGACCGCGCCCGCATCAGGATTGAAACAATGATGAAAGAGGCTGGCGGTAAAAGTCGAATAACCATCATCCGCGCCGTCAACGAACTCATCAAGGCGCAAATCTTCATCAGGGTCCGCACTGGCAGAGCAAGTATTCTGAAGCTCGGCAAACTCGCGGAAAAATCAAAAGAACAGACCGATAGTGGAAGTATCATTTTTGATACATCAAAACCAATAATTCCCAAGACAGGAACACGCTTCAAGGAGTTCTGCCCGATGCACGAATCGACGGAGGACAGCGGGGAGCGGTACACGAAGGATTGGGAGCTTGTGCTGGGGTTCTAGGCAATGCTGAAACTGACCGACGAAGTGCGCGAAGACATACTGCGAAGGCTTGCTGAAGGCGAGTCGTTGCGGAGTGCGTGTGCTGCGAATGGGGTTCGGCATGGAGCGTGGACGCAATCAGTCCGTGCGAATGAGGCGCTAGCTAGCCAGTACGCGCGCGCGAGGGATGAGGGCATCGACTCCCAGGCCGAGGAGATGCACGACCTTGAACAGCGCGTTCTCTCCGGTGAACTTGACCCCAACGCATTTCGCGCAGCTATGGACGCAAGGAAATGGCGTTTAGCTCGTCAGGCCCCCAAGAAGTACGGCGACAAGGTTCAGCAGGAAATATCCGGTGGCGACAAGCCCGTGAGCATATCATTCAAATGGAAGGGCCAATGACAGACGGCTTGACCATCGAAATGGACTACGAGCCACGCCCACGTCAGCTAGACATGCACCAAGGGCTTATCGCACATCGTTGGTCGGTGGTTGTGGCGCATCGCAGGTTTGGCAAGACGGTGTGCCTCCTTAACCACATGATTGCATGTGCCCTTGACTGCAACGACAAGCCCCGCCCCTTCTACGCCTACCTTGCCCCGTACTACTCACAGGCCAAAACGATAGCATGGGCATACCTCAAGCACTACACGAGCGTTGTGCCGGGAGTGAAAGTCAATGAGTCAGAACTATGGGTGGAGTTTCCACATAATCAAGCGCGTGTTCGACTCTTTGGGTCAGACAATCCTGATGCTCTTCGTGGCATGTATTTCGACGGGGTTGTTTTGGACGAATTTGGCGACATGCGACCCGAAGCATACGATGCTGTTATTCGTCCTGCTCTTTCTGATCGTCGCGGCTGGGCTGTTTTTTGTGGAACTCCGAAAGGTCATAACAGATTTCACGAACTCTACATCCAATCCCTCACCGAACCCGATTGGTTCAGCGCCCTCTACCGCGCCGACGAAACAGGAGTCATAGACGCGGACGAACTCGCCTCTGCCAAGAAGCAGATGAGCGAGAACCTGTATAGGCAGGAATATCTCTGCGACTTCGACGCTTCCTCAGACGATGTCCTTATCCCTCTCTCACTCATCACAGAATCTTTTGACCGCGCAGTCGGCTATCACTCCCTTCCAACAATCATGGGCGTTGACGTTGGCATGAGCCTATCAGGAGACGCCAGCGCGATTGTGTGCCGTCAGGGTGGGGTCATTACCTACATGGACGAGTTCCGGCTTGACGACACGCTGCAAATAGCTGGCAAGGTGCGTGATGTGGCTAACGCGGTGGGAGCAGTTGCTATCTACGTAGACGGCATTGGTTGGGGCGCTGGTGTGGCGCATACGCTGTCCGGGTGGGGTCTACCGTGTCACTCTGTCAATGTGGGCGAGGGTGCAAGCACGGGTGAGCAGTTCAACCGATTGCGCGACGAACTATGGTGGCGGTGCAGAGAGTTCTTCAACGAGCGCAAGTGCAGTGTGCTTGAATCCAAATTTCGCAACAAGTTAGCCGCCGAACTGTCCGCACCTACCTATGGCTACACGCCAGCAGGCAAGACGAAGGTTGAGGGCAAGGACGAGATGAAGAAACGCGGCGTCATGTCCCCGAACCTAGCCGATGCGCTCTGCATGACAATGATGTGGATAGGCAACGCGCCTGGAACGATGGTGAAGTTGAACAAACCCAAGAGGCTCGCCTAATGGCAACTCGGTGGCTTTGTGAAAACTTCAAGAGGCGAAAATATACGCACAAAAGGCCCGTAGTGTTTAAAGCATGACGTTCCAAATATGATTACGTGCGCATTGAGTATTCTAAACATAATGCGTCGGCTAACAAAGCCCCTTGATTCTTCTAGTCTATAGCCCATCCATTCCATCGTATTACTCCTTTTTCCTTTCCGAATACATACACACGTCTACTCCATGAGTCAATGCTGTTGACGAGGTACATTTTGTCACAAAAGATAAATATTTCAGACGACGACATCAAGGCCATTATCGACCCGGAACTTGAGCGGGCGAAGGATTGGCACAGGCAGCTAGCCGATGAGCGCAAGAAATGCCGTGAACTGTACGACATGGCTCCGTTGGGTAACGAGGTTGAGGGCTTCTCGCAGTCCGTGAGTAGCACAGTGTTTGAAACGGTGGAATGGTTGAAGCCGGGGTTTAGCGACATATTCTGCCACCCTGACTTTTTCACGGTCAAGATGCGCGAGGCCGAACGCGGCGAACGCATCAAAGAGATCGTGCGCTACCAGTTGTTCGACCAGCAGGCAGGCCCGAAGATTATCCGTGATTACCTGGACAACGCGCTGAAGTACCATAACGGCGTGTTCAAGACGTGTTTCGTGGAAGAGTCCGACGACGTGGAAGAGGAATACGCGCAACTCTCCATCGAGCAGGCTAAACAGCTTGAGCAGCAGGGCGCTACGTTCGCCAAGTACGACGAAGTGCAGGGCGTTGACCCACAGACAGGCCAGCCCGTCAAATGGCTTGAGAACGTCAAAGTGGTGCGCAAGGATGTGAAGTTCGCGGGCCCGAAAGTGATGGTTGTCCCCCCGTGGGAGTTCTTCATTTCACCCGGCGCAACGTCGATTGATGGCGCACGGCTCGTTGCCCACTGTGTCCCTCGCACGCTCCACGACATTAAAGTTGGTGAGCGCACTGGCATCTACAAGAAGGGATCGTTTGCGAAACTCAAGGACCGTGCAGGGGAAGCCCGTGAAGTCTCCGAGTATCTCGACGAGAAGGCGGAGCAGTACGAACAAGACGGCCTCACGGTTGACGAGTTCACCACTCATTCCTCGCAGGACGACAACCACAAGGCCGCCGTCCCGAACCGCAAGCTCAACGTGTGGGAAATCTACACTCGCCTCGACATCGATGGTGACGGGTTACTTGAGACTGTGATTGTGCGCATGGCTGAAGGTGAAGTGCTTCAGATTGAAGAGAACCCATACAAGCGTCCTCCCTTCCGCGCTGGCAGGGCCATTGAGATTGCGCATAGGTTTGAAGGCCGCGCGTTGCCGTTGGTGCTTGAGCATGACCAGAAGGAGTTGACCAACCTTCACCGCCTATTCGTGGACTCCGCAGCCGAGGCCGCCTACCCCACCGCCATATCCGGCGATCAGTCGTTTATGCAGCAGTGGGCCGAACGGTCCATCGGTGACGCGCTGTTCATCCAGGGCAACCCCAGCGAGAAGGTGACGTTCGCGCAGGCCCCCGGCCCGAATCTAGTTCTCACGACCGCGATAGAGATGCGCGAAGGGATCGTGGAGCGCAAGTCTGGCGTCAGCAGGTACAATCAGGGCGTGGACGCGGACAGCCTCAACAAGACAGCCACTGGCATGTCTATCATTTCGTCCGCTGGTGCACAGCGTCAAAAGAGCATGGCTAGGGTGCTCGGTGAAGCGATTGCCGATGTCATCAAGGACATGATTCGCATCAACGAGCTTTTCCCGCCCTACATCGACGACGTTGATTTGCAGCCCGAACCGGGGCTGTTTGAGGGTAAATTCTCCATCGAAATCGAGGTTGGCGTAGGTCCGCAAGACCGCATGGCGCAGAGCCAGTACCTTGCCCAACACCAGCAGTGGCTCGTTGGTTTCGCAATCCCCGCAGGCGCAGCGACGAAAGAGCACGCTATCAAGTGTCAGGCCAAGATTGGGAAGTTGCAGGGCGTGCCATTTGATGACCTCATGCTGTCAGGTGATGAGGTTCAGCCCGTGCAGGAGATGCAGCAGCAAATCCAGCAGATGGGAGCGCAGTTGCAGCAGATGCAGGAAGGTATGCAGAAGGTGCAGCAGGACGCCGGGAACCAGATTGGCAAGCTCACGCAGGAGAACCAGAAACTCCAGATGATGGCGAAGAACAACGGGCCGGAAGCCGAACTCGCCAAGCTCCGCGCAGACATGGAGATCGAACGCGCCAAGCTCATGGCAGAAATGCAGATGAAGCGCGAGGAACTTGAGGTGAAGCGAGAAGAACTGGCCGTTGACGCACAGGTGCAACGCGAAAAGATGACGCTCGACGCACAGTTGAAGGCCGCCCAAATGCAGCAATCCGCACAGTCTGCCACGATGAAGGAAAAGCCGCTGCCTATTGGCCCGACACGGAAGCAAATTGGCGTTGTGCGCGGTGAAAACGGCATGATTGTCGGCGCTGAAGTGGTGGAACAGGGTGAAATGGGCACGATACGCAAACAAATTGACATAAAACGCGACGGCAACGGCTTGATTGTCGGCGCTGAAGTACAAGAAGCTCCCGGAGGTGCTAGATAATGGCGTCATACCTTGATGACTATGTGTTGGATAATGGACTGACGGTGCTCGACACCGAGGCAAACGCGCTGGTTATTTGTTCGCAACTTCCAGCAGACTACACGGGCGCGAACACGACGTACAAGCTCGGCACAAAGACCACGCCTGCGGTCACGCTCGGCAATGGCGCAACATCCGGCAGAAAGGCTGCTGTTGCCCAGATCACTGACGGCAGTGTGTCGGCTACTGGCACGGCAACGCATTGGGCCTTGATTGATACCGCCAACTCTCGTTTGCTTGCCGCCTCCACGCTGTCAGCATCGCAATCCGTGACATCCGGCAACACGTTCACGCTCCCCGCGTTTGACGCCGTAACCCTGCCCGATCCGGCATAGGTGACGCCATGACACACGCAGAAATCAGGGCCGCGATTGTGGCAAACGGTTGGCAGGGCGAAGACGCTGGCGAGATTGCCGCGCTTTTGAATGAGCCGAAGGTTGTTCTCGTTGAGTGCATGGCAGAGCTGGGCACGCCGATGAAATATCTCGGAGCCGAGGCCGGGGCCGCGCTATTGGACCAGATGGAGGCCCTTGCCGCAACGAATCCCACGGTGAAATGGGGTCTGAAGCTGCTTGAGCGCGGAGCGCTGGACCTGTCCCTGGATAGCACTCGCGCCATGCTTGACGAGCTGCTGCCAGTTGATGCCGCTACCGTGCTCAAAGGGCTGGCCGAACAGACCGTCACTGCTGGCGTTACCGTGCAGCAGGTCATTGACGCGATGGAGGGTATATAAATGGCGACTGAAAAATGGGCTGCTTTTACCTCTCGCGGCAATGTCCTATCCACTGAGCTTAATTCTCTCGCCAGCGCTGGACGTTCCGCAGCCGGGACCGAGGTTGACAATGGCGCGAACCTCGACATGTACGGCCAGCTTGAATTGCAGGTGACTTTTGGCACGGCTCCATCCGCTGGCGGTTACGTCGAAATCTACATGGTCAACGCGCTGGATGGGACGAACTACGAGGACGGCAGCGACACGGTTGCCCCTGGCACGCACAAACTGATTGATCGTATCCCTGTCCGCGCCGTCACGACTGCGCAGAGGCTTTCCGGGCGAAGGTTTGAATTAGTCCCTACCAAGACCAAATTCCTCCTCGTCAACGGCAGCGGTCAGGCGTTTCCCGCGTCGGGTAGCGCGCTGGCCCTCTACACCACGAACCGCACGGTGGCGTGATGCGTCGGCCTGACGTTTTCACGCTCGACTACGGCCACCCGCTGGCGCAGGGGCTGGTGCTGGCTGGGCTTGCAGGATTACAGCCTGGCTTTATCGATTCGTCTAAACTTTCAAATCATTCAATATCTGGCGATGTAACTAAAAAGTTTGACGAAGAAAGCGGAAGGTATAGATATGTAGTTCCGGGTTTAAGCGCGGCTTCGGTGACACTTGCGAACGCTAGTGATGATTATAGACTACAGTCAAGCATGCCTATAGCCTTCGCTTTTTGGGCTAGATTACCGTATAATAACACATCTATAGTTGATGGCTTCATAAAGCACGGCGTATGGAATGAGAAAAATGGTGGTTGGTGGCTTGGATATGAACGTGAATCGGTAACATATTATAGGCGGCGAGTTTGTTTTAAGTCTTACATGCGGAGTTTTTATCAATCAGGGTATTTTACAGAAAATACACTCCACCATTATTACCTTGAGTCTAGTAATTCTGGTTGGAAGATATACACAGACGGCTATTTAGATAGTAGTGGGACAAACGGTTCTCACGTAAGTTCAACGTTTTCTTACGCACCGGTTTTGTTTAATTGCTCAGTATCGTCTGAGCTTTCTGATATACTTTTATTTCGCCGCGCCCTCTCCCCCGCCGAAATAGCCATCCTCGCAGACCGCACAGACCCCATGCTCGGCGGGCTGATCGTCGAAGAGCGGCCTGTGCTGTGGTTTGATATGGGTGGGAGTACGACAGACAACCTCCCCTCCGCTAACGGCGTCACCACAACCGCAACGCTTTCCTCTCCAGTTCTCGGTCAAATCCATGTGCTCGGTGGCGATGGCGTAGCGATAACGCCCACGCTCGGCAACCCGACGCTCGGAGAATTGGCCGACCATTTGGCAGGTGCTGACGGCGTAGTCACTACCGCGACACTCGGTAGTCCTGTGCTCGGCCAAGTCCATGTCCTGACCGCGCAAGGGATAACGACCACGGCCTTGCTTGGTGCGCCTACGCTTTCGCAGGTTGACCCCAACGCTGTCGAGTTGGCGGCTGATGGCATTACCGTTGTGGGCACGCTCGGAAGCCCTGCTATTGGGCAGGCCCACGCGCTTGCGGCATCCGGCATCACCGTCACGGCGAAGATGGGCCACCCCGGTGACGAGAAGCGCGGCGGGTCTGGCGCTTCGGCTTCGGCATCAACGAGCAAGCGCAAAAAGAAGGTTCGCAAAGAGCCTGTAGTTATCGACACGCCACGCGAAACAGAGCGCGAACGTGTTGAGGCAATAGCCAAGTTTTTCGATGTCCAGCCCGAACCCGCTAAAGACGCGCAGCAAGCCCCCGCCGATTCTCCAGCCTTAACACCGTCCGTTGACCCCGCACCGTTCCAACTTTCCCCTCAGTTCGTAGCCCAGCAATCCGTAATTGAACCGCTGCTTATCCGTGGCATCCAAGACTTGATTGGACAGGAGATGCAACAGTCTATCCCAATGGCGCAATCCGAAGCGCAACGCATGGCAGAGCAACAGCAAATAGCCATGATGCGAATGCGCGATGAAGACGAAGCCGAATCACTGATAATGATATTTGCAAGCGTGTAGAGGTATTATGCCGCCTAGAAAGTCAAAGATTGCCGAGAATAAGGACGCCTCTTCTGAACTCATCTTGCGAGGTGAGGAGGCGAAGGCGCTCATGTCCAACGAGTATTTCAAGGATGTACGCCAGCGCATTGACGAAATTATCAAGGACCAAATCCTTGCACTGCACCCTTCAGCCTCCGCGAAGTTCGCAGGGCTACAGGAACGCAGGCAAGCCCTTGTGGACCTCTGGAATCTCATCGTCAACGAGGCTGACGTGGGCATCAAGGAGTTGGCTAAAGCGCAGGGCGAAACCGTCAAAACTGGCCGCGTGGCCTAGGGGATAACATGGGAGCTATCAGAAATTACAGACAGATTAAGGACGGCAACCGGGAGACTGTAGCGTTTTCCACGGCGTCCGGTGGGTGGGTAGATGCCCGCGTGCTGGCCGCGAACACCGCAGAAGTCCACACCGTCCCCACAGGTGCAAATTACGTCCTTGTAACCGTCACAGGTAACACATGGGTGAACGTAGGCGCTGCCGCTGCCGTAGCCTCAGCCGATGTCACAAACGGGGCAGGAAGCGTGCTCGTTGTCAATACTCTCCCGCGCATGTTCGCGCTCAATGGGGCGGCAACCGTGGGAATTATCGCCCCGGCTATTCAGACCGCTTGCCTTGAGTTCTATTCTTAATGAATGACCAAGACAGCGCAATGAAAGGCTGGCAACCGTGGCTGACGCGCAGGCAGTCGCGCATGATACTGGAAGCGTTGGAGCTTTATAGTCCCGCCGCGAATGAAGTTGAACACCACAAAAAGCTCGTTGAGTGGTTTGACCACGAAGTGAGTATCCACACGCCACGCAAGTAAACACCGCCTTCCCATCACAGGCCGCACTCTAGGCCGACACACCACTAGCTTTTCCAGCCGCGCCACGCGGCGCTCACCACATACCAGTCTCTCGTTAACGGCAGCCATGCCGTGTTTCGCAACTGCCGTTCGCGCAGAGCAGAGAGGAATTTACCATGTCAGAACTCATGCAGTCCACCGAGATGCAGCATGAAGGGACAGAAGCGCAGTCTCACGACGCCGCGCCTATGTCCGAGACCGAGATCGGGGCCATGTTCGACGATGAACCCGAATCCGATGAACCCGTAACGGAACAGCCGGAAGAGAAGGAAGAGCCGGAGGCCAAGGCCACCCAGGAAGAGCCTGCGATTCCCGCACCCGTGAGTTGGAATGAATCGGACAAGGAAGAGTTCGAGAAGCTGCCCCGCACTGTCCAAGAGAAGATTGTAGCGCGTGAAAAGGAACGTGATGCGTACCTGACCCGCAAGACACAGGAGATTGCCGACAAGTCGAGGCAAGTGCAGTCCCTTGAGGCGCTTGGCGAGGCACTGAGACGCGACCCAGGCTTGCGTGACCACCTGACCGCGTACCAGCAGCAGGCCGCACCCAAGCCCCCCGATGACCCTATCGAGCGTATCACTTGGGAAGCTGAACAGAGAGCCATCGCCAAAGTGCAGGAGCAGTTCGCTCCGGTTCTCCAGCAGTTGCAGCACAAGCAGGCGATTGACGCCACGCTGAGCCAGGTACGCCAAGACCCGCATCACAAGGAAGTCTACGACGAAATAGGGAAGTGGTTGCAGACCATGCCCCCCAGTGTCGGCAAAGACCTCTACTCCCGCCTTGACTCCGACCCCGCTTTCTTCTCCGAGACATACGACCATTACCGACGGATGGTGACGAGCAAAGCCCCGGCCAAGCCGGAAGCCGTAGCCCCGACACCCGTTGAGCGCAAAACAAAGGCCCCGCTCCTTGAGCAGCCCGGCGGCGAACAGCCCCAGGAATCGCGCAAGAAGCGATTCAGTGAATTGAAATCCCGCGCCTCTGACGGCGACACAGCCGCACTAGGCGCACTATTCGATATGTGAGGAACATAAAATGGCTGGAGATACCAAGACCACGACCTACACTTCCAACATGGACAAGTCCCTTGCGGAAGAAGTTGACAAACTCATTGCCAACGTAGCCCCGACTGACACCCCGTTCATTTCCATGATCGGTTCCGGCACTTGTGACAGCACTAAGCCAGAGTGGCTTGAGGATACCTTGGGCGATGCCGCTGCGAACGCGCAGGTTGAAGGCTTCGACGCCGAGGCCGCTGCTGTCACTCCCCCGACTCGCTCGTACAACCGCACTCAGATCATGGCCAAGAGTTTCATGGTTTCCGGTTCGCTGGAAGAGGCCAAGAAGCATGGTCGCAAATCCGAGCTGGCCTATCAGACAGGGCTGAAGATGAAGGAGCTGGCCCGTGACATGGAATACGCCGCGCTGAACGGTGCCCGTGCTGACGGTGACGGGTCCACCGCACGCGCCATGAACGGCGCACTGGCTTATGCCCATTCCGACAACACGTACACCTTCGGCGGGGCCGCTGCTTCCACCAACCTGATTACGGAAGACCTGCTGAACGATGTGCTTCAGTCCATGTGGGAACTCGGCGCGAACCCTGACACCGTGTTGGCTCCCCCGGCCCAGAAGCGTGCCATTTCCAAGTTCACCGACGATGGGCGCCTGACCGTCAACACCAACGCGGACCAGAAAAAGATCACGATGACTGTCCGCATCCTCGAAACCGACTTCGGCACCGTCGCCATTGTGCCCGAGCGGTTCATCGCGGCTTCCGGGTCCGACCCGTACTACGACAGCCTGAGCATCTTTGAGAAGTCCAAGTTTGAACTGCTCACCTTCCGTCCCGTGAAGCGTGAGGAACTGGCGAAGACTGGCGACAGCACGAAGTACATGCTCGTCGCTGAGAAGTCCCTCAAGTGCCGCAGCACCAAGTGCGTCGGCAAGATCACGAACTTGAGCCGCGTCAAGGCTTAACCAACTCGATCAAAAGTGGATCTTTTGATCAAATTTGATCCACTTTTGATCGTATAATGAGGATACCATGAAACGACTTTTGTTCTTCCTCCTGCTCCTCATCCCCCTCACCGCGTTTGCGGCTGAGAACCTTACGGGGCTGTCGATGAGTGGGAAAAACGTAGTGGTCAAAGACGGGCTGGCCTTCACCCCGTATGCGGTCACAGGCAACGCCACGGTTGTGAACGGGACCATCGTGCAGAACGAGTCCTTCGTCACGCTGGCGCATACCGAGAACGCAACCATCCTTTACACGCCCGAAGTGGGGCAGTTGTTTTGCATCTCGCAGACGGGCAGCGATACCGACACGGCCACGGTCCTGCTCCCAACGGGCCTGACGTGGAACGGCTCCAACCGGGGCGCTACGTTCAACGCCGCTGCCGAAACACTCATCGGGTTCAGGGCGTCCGCGTCCCGAATCATCATCGTTGAGAACGTGGGCACAGTCGGCTTCAACAATTAAAAAGGGGGCGCAATGCCCCCTGTCCCAAATTTCCCGCCTCAACTTCCCAGATTTACCCATTCAAGATAATCTCTCCCGCCTCTCACCTCCAGCATGGTGCAAACTATGGAAAATCATATCTTTATTGAAGATGTCGGCAAGGGCATCACGAAAAAGCGCATGTTCAAGCGCGTCACCACCTACGACGCCGCCATCGTGCGAGACGCTGCAACCTACGAACGCGAGTTCGGAAAGAACGGGTTCTCGAAAGAGCGCAGTCACCGCGTCATTGGTGAAATCCCCTTCCCTGAGTTCCTGCGGATGCAGGAGCAGGCACGGGAGCATGGCGCCGAACTGACGGGCAAGGACTTGAAAGCCTACCTGCGCGAGAATCCGGAATACATGACCGTCAACGCGTTCAAGACCCACGGTGGGCATCCGAATATTATTGTGAAGTAGATGCTGTCTGGGTGGCTAATCTAGTAATCCTTTTTTTAGCCGCAGAATATGCCTGCTCAGAAATGTGTCCGCGAATGTAAATTCTATCTAAGTCCTTGCCGTCGCGCTCAATCGGGTTCATTACGGCGGCGTTAAGCGCACTCAATATCTTTTTTGCTACGGCTAAATCCATCCCAATGTCTGCTGCGCCAACGCCTTTAAGTATAATATGCCCCGGCTCATCTGCTATCGCTATTATTTCATTCATCATTCTACCTCCGTTTTGCATAAAAACATGCACGTAATCACTAAAAAATGCAAGGTAAATAATGGACGCTAAAAAACTTGCCTCTCTATTTGACAGCCCAAACTTCGTGAAATGGTTTGGTAATAGCAAGGCTGTTGACCCTAGCGGAGCGCCATTGACGCTTTACCACGGAACGCCCGACGTAAGGTTTGCCACAGAGGACGGCGTGTTTAAGGGGCAGAAAGAGCGCCTTGGGTTTGGCAACGAATCAGGCGTCCATTGGTTCACTCCGTCCGAAAGAACCGCCAAGACATACGCAGACCCACGCAGGGCGTTTGACTATCAGAACGCAGAACCGGGAGTTATCCCGGCATACTTGAACGTGGAAAACCCTATCGTGATTGATGCGAAGGGGGCGAACTGGCGCGATGCACAGCGTGTTGGGAAAACTAGCGATGTCATCAAGCAGGCAATGGAAGAGGGCCACGATGGCGTAATCATCCGAAACGTCAAGGACGATTACAACAACGGAAAGGGCACGAAACTAACAGACACTTACGCAGTTTTTGATTCGCGCAAGATAAAATCTCCAGACAACGCCGGAACCTTCGACCCTAACGACCCCAACATCTACCGCGCCGCTCTCCCCCTAGCCGCCGCCGGTGGCCTCATGTCCGCACTAGCCCCCAACGATGCCGAAGCCCGTATCCGCGCAATGGACGCACCTATCGAGGACGCATGGAACCCCCTTGAAGCCTTCGCGGGTGGCATCCCCGGTGGGCTGAAAGCCGCAGCTATGGGCGTACTCCCTGACGGCGCAATGGATTGGGCGCTAAACAAGTTTGGCGGTCTCATGTCCGGAGGTAAATAATGCTCGTATCCGACCTTCTCCTTTACGTCCGTCGTGGCCTCGGTTCATCCGGCTCCACGCGCTGGTCCGACTCTGACATCCTTTCCGTTGCGCAGGTGGCTACCATGCGTGCGCAGGGGATTTTGCAAAGGAATAACATCGCCTTTGGCCGCAAGTCTCGCACATTCTCTACCGTTGCAGCGCAGGAAGCCTACGACGTTCCCGGTGACTTCGCCGCAGTCTATGGCATGTGGAATCGTGACGCCAACACACGCTTGCAGCACGTCAGTATCGACGAGTGGGAAAGTATTCTCACGACCAAGGAAGCCAGCGTATTCGTGATTGACGGGGAATCCCTGCGCATTGCCAACACCCCACTCTCTGTCATCAACATGGTGCTCCACTACTGGCCCATAGCCGCGCAACTCGACATTTCCGGCTCTACCCCGTGGAATGGACGGCTTGATTACATCATTGGCGATTACTGCCGTATCAGGCTGTATAACAACGATGAGATGGACGCGAGCCAGGACGTGCAACTTTTGCAGGACCTTGAGAACAACATCATTGCGCAGTTCGCTGGTAGTGAGCCCACGGTGGTTATGCGCAGGGGATGGTTGGCGTAATGCCTAAACGCTCCTCAAAACACGCGACCCTTGAACGCCGCATGGTCGTCCCAACGCAGGGCATGGACCTATCCATTCCCGCCAACGCTATCGACGATAACATGCTGAGTAGGGCATACAACTGGTGGTACGAGCCGGAACGTGGCTTGTGCGTGCGGCAAGGGTTGTCCCGCGCCGATATCACCCATTTATCCACGCCTATCGTAGCCCTACACCCGTATGTCGATGCAAGTGGCGCGCTTCGGATTCTCGCCGCGTCTGACGGCAAGTTGAAGGAACTGGACGCTGGAGCATGGGCTGACGTTGTATCCATCACGACTACCGACCATGTTTCGATGATAACTTTCAACGGTCAGGCTATCATTGCCGACAGCGCGGGAACGGGCCTCATTAAGTACGATGGGACAACCGCAGCAACCATCACCGATTCACCCGCCAAGCCTATGTGCGTTTCGCAAATCGCAAATCGCGTAGTCTGTGCATCGGCTGACGTGCCCGACTACGTGTACTTCTCCGGTGCAAACGACCTTGACGATTGGGCAACCGCAGACCCCGGCACTGCGCTGACAATCGCCGCAGGGTTCGGGGATGGGTACGCTATCACAGGGTTCGCGGTCATTTACGACCTGCTCGTCGTGTCGAAGGTGAAAAGAGACTCCACGGGCGCAATCGTGGGCCGCAAGCTCTACGCAATCAACACCGCTGGCAACCCGTCAGAGTGGTCCGTCAAGCGCATCTCAAGCGAGAACGCGGCTATGCGAAAAGGCGGCATGGTGGCTGTAGGTGAAGCTGTTTACCTCGTCGATACGAACGGGTTCAAAGCTGTCAGTCCTACCCCTAACGGCCAGTATGGTGACATTGGCGTTGACCCGATGGTCGGCGTGAGAATCAACAAACTGGTGGCTCAGATTGCCAAGCGCGCAGACAACACGGTGGTTGCCTACCTTCCTTCCCTCGCGCAAGTCTGGTGCGTCGTTGGTTCGGTGTCACAGGCGCGAATCGTCGTTTACCATCCAGTGTTCGGTGCGTGGACAGAGATAGCGTTCGGCTCGTTCGTCCCGCTGGCCGTGTGCGAGGTGGGAAATACGGTGTACCTGGCCGGGAGTGATGGGGCGCTTTACACCTTGTCCAACCAATCAGGCGACGAGCTTGCCGCCGATACGCTGACCGACATTTACGCGACATTGCGGACAAGGGTGTTTGAAGGACTTGGCGGTGATCTTATCCTCAAAAAGTCCAAGATGGTGCTTGAATCCCTCCGCGTCTCAACCATCCTGCTTGAAGCCTACCTCCCCAACGATGACAGCCGTGTATCCATCGGCTCGGTTTCTCTCGGTACTGGTTCGGCCAATACTCCAGTGTATGAGGCTTTCGATGACGTTTACGACGCAGACTACACGCTTTCGGACAACAAGTCCCGCGATGACACAACCTTTTATGATGGCCCGCGTTCATCCTCGATGTCACTCCAGGTCCGTGTTATCGGTGGCCGGGTGGTTCTCAATTCACTTACGGCTGAGTTCGCCGTGGTAGGGAGATAATTATGTACGGTTGGGAATCAGCGCCTTACGCAAACGGCCTTATGGCTCCGTGGGCGGCACAGTCTTTGCCAGTGACGCAGCAGATAGTGCAGGACCAAGTAGCCCCGGCGATGGGGATGGAGCGGGGCGAAGGTAACTTCGGCGGGTACTCCGTTCCGGGAGACCCGTCCACTGCTACGCAGACTTCGCAGGCGACGAAGGACAGGGTGATGAGTTCGCTTTCCGGTTCGCTCGGCAGGAACGCCAAGAAAACAGCAGCCACGGCGCTTGCCGCATACGCTTCCGGCGCTCCGTTTGGTGACGCTATCAACGCCACGGTGGGCGGCCTAATGTCTCCCGGCAGCATCGGCGGCATCCTTGGTGGTGGCATCAACGCGGCTCTCAATACAACGCCTTCCGGCATCCTTGGCAACGCAATAAACTGGGGCGCACCCGTTGTCGGCGGGCTAATCGGTGGCCCGTTCGGTGCGCTGGCTGGTGGCATGTTTGGCGGTGTACTCGCTGATTCCATAGCAGACGGACTTGACTCAAGAAAAGAAGAGTCTTTGCGGGACGACATGGAAAACAAGAGCGGGTATTTCGGCGGGCGTACAGGATACGGCGATTTACAGACTTACGGGAATCGTGTTGCCGAACTCAACGCCAAGGTTGCTGATGTCGTGAACAAGGCGGCAAGGGTGGCGAACTTCACCAACGCGCCTGCCCCAACATTTTCCCCGCGCTCTGTTTCCAGCCGTAGCATGGAAGTCGGTATGCCAGGAACGCAGTCATACGGCGGGTGGGGAAATATCGGCGGGCCAGATGGTGGCGCTCGTGCCGTTGACCGTAGCTATGGGCCTTCAATGGGCGGCTTCGCAGGGTTAGGCATCGGCAACCCGTCAAGCTATGGCGGCGGCAATGGCTCTGCTGGTCGTGGTTCGGGTGGCTTTGGCGCTAACGATGGCAACAGCGACACGGCAGGAAATGCCGGATTCGGACGTTAATTCTCTTCCTTCTTAACATTCTGCGACTCTAATTTTCCATCAACAGCATCTTGAGCGCGCTTCGCGGCTCGTTGTTCTTCCACTCCATCAATAACAGCCCCGGCCATCCCAGTTGCACCGTCAGACGTTGAGTAAGGGTCAAGGCCAGCAGCACTCGACACGCCAAACGTAACAAAGTCCAATGTGTGCAATGACGCCTGTTTAGCAGTGCAGCCCATTGTCATACAACACGCCACAACAGCTAATATAGCAAACACCGTTTTCATAAATTACCTCTCTTTTTAAGTCTTTTACCACATCCCGCCTTCGCATCCAAGCGAAATGTGAGGTCACAATGGCAGATTATTCCAGCTACGTCACTTCCGGCCTATCCGGCGCAAAGAACGCAATCAACAACAACTCCTATCAGGCTTACCCCGATTACACGGGTGGAAACAAGTCCAACCCCTACGCCACGCAGCAGAACGCCACGGGGATGGCTGCAAGCGGTTACAACCCCACGCAGGGCGTTGTCGCTGGCACTGGCCGCGATGCGTCCCAGATGTACGGCGATTACCAGAACACCGTGGATCAGTCGTGGAACAAGGCGCAGGGCCAAATCAAGAACGCCTACGGTGCAAACGGCTTGTACGGCTCAATGGGCGGTGGGCTGATGTCCGGTGTCATGCAGGACGGGGCGGGGCAGTATGCGTCAGCATCCGCGCAGGGACGGCTTGCCGCTGACCAGGGCGTGCTTGCTGACCAGATTGCACGGGCGAACTCGTACCGGGATTCCTACGAACTCGCAGGCAACCAGAACTTGGACCAGTGGAAGGCCGGGATGCAGACCACGGATTATAACAACCAACTTCTCGGCAACAATGTCAATTTTGGAAACAGTCAGATTGACGCGGCTTATCAGGACCAGCTTGCACGGCGCAACGACCAGCAGGCCTACAACCAGCTTCAGATTGAAAACTACCTTGGCCTTGCGGGTGGTGGTTCGCCCATGGCTGGCAGTCAGATGTCCGCCAACGCGCAGCAGAACGCAGCTAATCAGGCTTCCGACGCGGCAAACACAGGCGCATGGATTGGCGCTGGTGGCTCCATCCTCGGTGGGCTGATGGGTGGCATTGGGCAGGCTGGTGGTTGGGATAACTTCTGGGGTTAAGGGGGCAACATGAGACAGACACTAGGCACGGGCATGATGGCCCCCCTTGCGATGGCCGATAACTTCCACGGCGACTACTACGCTGGACCTTCCGGCGCTGCTATGGGTGCGCTCATGGCTGGGCAGGCGATAGGTGATGCGCTCCAAGGGTGGGGCGGTGCGAAGGGCAGGCAGCAGGACGAAGCGAAGGCGCAGGCTGAAAAGGACCGTATGCGCATGGAGGAACTGAACCAACGGCAGGCCGTAGCGCAGGCGATTAGCCCAGGCCTGCAAATGAACTCGTCCAATGGGATGTCCAACCGGGATATGACGCGCAAGATGGCGTTGCCTGATGCTGGGACGCAGATGTCGATTTATAAGATGCAGGAATCCAAGGCCGCGCAAGAACAGGCCGCTAGAGACAAGCAGATCACATCGCTTGCCACGCTTTGGTATGCAAACGGAGGGGAGAAGGCAGACCCCGGCGGGGCGAACTTCCAGCGTCGTTTTGGGGTTTCACCGTATGAATACGTTCCGCAAGGCGTAGTCACGTCAATGGCGAATCTCGACCTTCGTCGCGACATGGCAGACGAAGGGAACCAGACGCGGATCGCACTTGCACAAATGGCGGCGGCTGGACGCGGTGGAGGCGGCGGGAAACTTCCATCGGCTCCAGGTTACGAGTCGTTCTACGACGAGATGGGGCAAGTCCAAATGCGCCCGATTCCCGGTGGCCCCGCTGATTTGAAGTTGCAGGCCAAAATGGACAAGACCGCAGCAACGGATGCGTCGAAGGTGAGAAAGGCAGACCTTATATCTCAGGACATAGACCGCGCCGTTGAAATGGCAAAAGATTATTTGGTTATTCCGAATACGGGCGTCGGCTCTGTTCTTTCGGCCATACCTGGGACAAAAGCCCATGACCTTAGCAAGATGCTCGACGGCGTTAAGGCGCGAATCGGTTTCGACTCACTCCAAGAAATGCGGGACAACTCCCCAACAGGCGGGGCGCTTGGTCAGGTTTCCGAAATGGAAAACAGGCTCTTGCAGGCAACTTTCGGTTCACTTGAACAGTCGCAGAGCGAAGACGAGTTTATCTTTAATCTTCGCCGCCTCAAGCAGCAATACAACGAAATCGTTCACGGCCCCGGCAATGCTGGTGGCATGGCGGCATCATCCCCACAAGGTGCGCCCCGGCAGCAGGCAAACGCCTATCGTGGGTCCGTCAACCGTAGCGCCCCGCAGGTCGGAGAAGTACGCAATGGGTACAGGTTCAAGGGTGGCAACCCGGCAGACCGTAACGCATGGGAGCAGGTAAATGAGTAACCCGTGGGAAGAATACGCAGGCGCTCCAAGTGCTGCTCCGTGGGAAGAATACGGCTCGTCCGTCATCCTCGATGATGAAACAGGAGCACCCCTCAAGGACCGCTTTATCATCGGTTCCGCTACTTCCCCGGAAGAGAAGTTGTCTCGCGCTCGCGCTCTCTATGGCGACAGGGCTCGGCAAGACGCAGATGGACGCATTTCATACGTCAACCCAGAAACAGGGATGCCGACATACGTCAACCCTTCCGGCTTCGACATGGGCGACATTGCAGGCGGTGGGCGTGAAATAGCCTCTGTTGGCGCATCGCTCCCGTTCAAAATGTCTCTATGGGGCATCCCCGCAAGTGCCGCCGCTGGTGCAGCTACAGGGCAGGGCGTTGACGCAATAGCCGCAGCTATGGCTAGGGGCGAGGCTGAACAGCGTGGCAACCAAGTTCCTGAGATGCAGGCACCACTTGCCGCTGCTCAAGATTTTGGAATGGAAACCGCCATGGGTACAATCAGCGGTGGCTTAATGAAAGGCGTTGGCGCTGGACTTGGCAAAGTCATCAACCCGACAGACGCGAGGCTTGTGCAGGCATGGCGCGACCTTGGGTTGCAGCCGCCATCACTTGGCTCTGTCTCTGGGGGCAAGTCCGTTGCGAGAGTTGAGGCAGCACTGGGCGACACCATCACGGGCAGCGGGTTCATTGAGCGCGGCGCTGTTGCTGGGAGAAGGGGGCTTGAATCCTCGCTTGCCGACATAGCCGAAAGACTTGGTGGGCGGGGCGTGCCGACAACCCCTGATGAATTGGGAGTTATGGCGCAGCGCCTTGCAGCCCAGAACCGAAAAGCATGGCAGGCAGCATCATCCCAGCAGTCCGACGCGATGTTTCAATCATTTGGCAACACGCCTGCAAGCCTAAAAAATACACAGGCTTGGATAGATGACACGGCTAGCAAGTTGTCCCCGCGTGCTGGTGCAGCATTTAAACGACGGGCTGAGAACATAATCAGAGATGAACTTGCAGACTCCGGCGCTAGTGATCTTAATATCCACACAATCCGCGCCCTTCGTACACGACTCGGCCAGTTGGCTGACGATCCCAACACCATCACCACGGGAAACATAGACAAGGGCGTATATAAGAAGCTGTCAACCGCCGCGAAAGAGGACATCCGAAGCGTCTTAACCCCCGCGCAGAGGCAGCAGTTTGATGATTTCAATTCTGCATACTCAGCGCAGAAGGGTTCTAGGGACGTCCTTGAAGATGCGCTCTTTGGCAGCGGGGATTCAACCAAAATAGGCACGTCTCTTCTATCCCCCAACCTCTCAGCAAACACCGTCCGCGCCATGCAGGAAGTGCTTGGCCCTGACGAGTTCAACGCAATCCGCGCTGGCATCATTCGGCAACTTGGCACGCCTAGGGCCGGGGCGCACATGGCAGCGGGTGAAGCATCTCCCGCGACGTTCTCAACTCTCACGGGCCGGGGCAGGGGCGCATATCAACCCGAAGTGCAGCAGGCGCTTTTAGGCGCTGACATTGACCCCGTGCGCGTCATTGCTGAGGGCATGGATAACGCGGGGAAGACCGTCAACACCTCACGCACCGCGTCCATCAACGAAGTCTTGCGGCTCATGCGCTCCCCCGCTCAGTGGACGCAGGGACTTACGGCAATGCTCGACCCAGTAACTTCGCTTGCTGTCCCTGCTGGCCTCGGCTTTGCGCACACATCCCCGGCAGTCATCAACGCGCTCTCGTCCCCGGCGGCGCAGGCCATGTCGCGCGGTGTTCGCGCAGCATCCCCTCGCCTCGGCGTTGCTGGTGGCCTCATGGCCCCCGGAAATAATAAGGAGTAACCCATGCCATACAATTCAGAAACATCCGCTTACGAGCGCCGCGCCGCAACCGTCATTGACGCGACACCGGACGGCGACACCGTAGCGGTAGCAATTGACGTTAAACTTGACCAGGGCATTGACGATTATGTCACGGACCTCAACCACCACATGGGCGCAGGATACCACTACCCAGCGCCTTCGGTGGGGAGTGATAGCCGATTCCTTAAGCAAACCCCGGCTGGCGTCGTGTCGTGGGCCGATGGCGTTGTTGCCGCGAATGCTGCGCTCAAGGATATGAGCAACGTGCCGAATGGCGCGATCTCTAGCGCACAACTCGCAAGCGTAGCCCCTGCGAAGGTCACGCAGGACGCGAGTAATCGCTTTGTCACCGATACGGAAAAAACGACATGGAACGGCGCCTTGTATGACAAGGCGGACGTTGAGAGCGTGCTGACTGAGGAGATTACGAGCCACACGCACCCATCTGCATCTGAAAGCGCGGCTGGTCTGGTTGAACTTGCCACGACTGCGGAAGCGGAGGGGGGGGAGGATACGAGCAGGGCTGTGACTGCGGCGGGTGTAGACGCTTATCATACGGCCAATAATATTGTCATCGAAGCTGCATACACGGCTGTTGGGACAGAAACAGCCATTATTTTTGGTTCGATAGCAGAGCCTTTGCCGCCAAACATAAAACGACTGTCGGTTACAGGACGGAACATAGGCGCTAGCGGGACAAGCCCTTTTATTATTCAGCTTGGTACGGATGAGGTGTTTTCTGTAAGTGGGTACGAAGCACAATCAGGAAATGGCCCTAATTCCTCTGTTTATTTTACTACTGGCTTTCCACTAGCAGCAATAGCGCAAGCCGCACAGACAATAAACTATTATGGAGATATGGCTTTTTTAAACGGTGAATGTCTGTATCGCGGCCTCGCATCGTGGAGCGCAAACTCAAACGTAAACTACTCTGCCGGAGGAAAAACTTTTAGTAGTGGGTTTAATTGCTTGAAACTCACAACGGTAAATGGAACGGACGTTTTTGATTCTGGCTGTAAAATCAGTATATCCTTGGAGTTTTAACATGATCGCAGTTATCGACGCAAAAACGGGCAATACTACACTCCGCGAAATGACACCGGAAGAGGTTGCCGCGCTGCCCCCTGTCCTTCCAGCCCCAATTCCCCAACTCGTAACCCCTCGCCAAGCCAAACTCGCCCTTTTTGCAGCTGGCCTGCTCGATGACGTAGAAGCCGCGATTGACGCCATTGCCGAACCTGCCACAAAGCGCGTGGCGCAAATCGAATGGGAATATGCGCACGAAATCCGCAGGGACTGGCCGTTGCTCTTACAGGTTGCAGGGGCCATGGGTATGACTGCCGCGGAACTTGACGCGCTGTTTGTTGCGGCTGCGGGGTTGTAAATCATCCACGGCTCGGGTGAAAATCGTCCGTTTTCCTCAATGATTTGAAACCCCATTACCCATATTCATTACCCACGAAAAAAGGCAGCTAGATTTTCTTGATCTAACTGCCTTTTTTTTGGTGGAGATGAGGAGGATCGAACTCCTGGCCTCTGCATTACGCCTGTCGATTTCGTGCTGCTTGGCGTCGAGTTCATTGGCGAAGCTTTTTGATTCGCGCCGTCCCGATATTGGGTTTACCCAGACGGCGCGGTAGATGATGCCCTTGGCGCGGGTGATTTTTTCGATGGCCATTTTTCACCAATGGCATGGGGTGGGGTCTGGAGTCAACTCGCCATTGCCCCGCTGTCACCAACAAGCCTTCCCGGTTGAAACTTGCAGAGATGGATAGCGGCTTTCTTGCTTACCTTGACGATTGATCCGGCTTGGTCCAGAAATTCCTCGGTGTAATGACCAACGAGTTTCCCATCGCGCCAATACTCACGCCGATACCCTGCGGGGTTGTCGAAGATGCATATCTTGCTCGTGTTCACCTTTTTTTCTCCTTTTTCATCTCAAAACCTCACACACCCGCCACCTACGCGGCAGTCTTTTTTCTGTTCGTCCGTCAAATCCTCAAACTCGCTCCACACCTTCCAAAACACCCGCCCAGCCCGTGCTCTCAACTCCCCGCCCTTGCGCAGTGGCCATGGGCCGGACGCGGAGTTGATTTCGAACGTCCAGCCTTTGTAGGAGTAGATGCGGGGGGAGCAGACTATTCCGGTGATTCTGGGCATGGGGCCTCCGTGTCCGGTCGCACAACCATGATTTCCGACAGCCCCGCTATCCCATCATCCACCCATAGAAACTCCGTCTTGCCGAACTTGACAATGCGCGAACCTTCAAACTCATGTCCAAGCATCAGGAATGTGGCGAAGTCGGTGAGAAGTGGCTGTAATTTGTCCACCGGGACAGAAAAGAAATCCTCGACTGTTTTGATGTTATATCGCTTGTTCATCCCTCATCCCCCTCGGCCAGTAGCCGGTCCACCTCGGCGCGGGCGCACTCGCGCTCAGCAGCCAGATCATATTTTCCGGCCATGTCCCTGGGGTATCGGCCAGTCTGAACGAGCCATACAAGCGCCTCGTCAAACTCCCGCTCCCACTTCACCGCCTCCTCCAGCGCGTTGTAACGGGCGAGGATGCTATTGCGTTGACTAAGGAGCGCCTTGTTTTGCGTACAGGCGGTCTTGAATTTCGACTCAAGGACGGCGTAGTCGGAGTGGAGGACGATATATCCATCTTCTACCTCTATCAGCGTACTAGGTGCGACGGTGTATCTCTTCACATCACCCATTGAACACCTCGATGACACGGTCCTCAGCATCTTGCATTATGTCAAATTCACGGTTACTTGAGTATCCCATCGGAGGAATGTTTGCCGCGTAAACTGCCGTAGCTTTCGCCAACTCCATCGCGGCGGCTATGCGGGGGAGGTCTTCGAAATTACATTGAAACGCGCATGTTGTGCTCCAGCATGAATACCACAGAAATACACCGTCAAGCACTGACCCGCGTAGATTTGTGCCGCACAGTGGGCAAGTTTGTATTTGACTCATTTATTATCCTTGCAAAGTTCGCGACGTTTTTCATTCAATTTAAGAATCTTTTCCATATCACCACGCAACTGCAATGCATGGCATGACTGGCACACGCTTTTTATTGGCCTGCCAATATTCTCGTATGTTCTGTCCGGAACGGTAGCCGGGTTAATCCCGCAAATTTTACAAAGTTTCATCATCCATCTCCCTCTGTAAGCAGCCGGTCCACCTCGGCGCGGGCGGCGGACGTAATTAGTTTGTGCGCCTCGTACAACCCCATATCTGGCAAACCTTTTTCGAGTTTCCGCAAATTACAAACCGCCTCCACCAGCGCGTTGTGGCGGGCTTCGGCTTTCATCGCTGCGGCGTATTGGTTCCACCGTTCGTTCGTGTTGCAATCGACCCCGCAACACATTTGCCCGGTCTGGAACACACGAACAGAAGTTACTTCCCACTTATCAAGCGGCACTTGTCCACATATCGGGCACCTCGCTATCTCGCTCATCTCCCAACCTCCCCGACCAGCGCGGCCAGCAACTCTGCAACCTCTTCCGCGTGATATGTGTCCATGTCGCTTGGGTGGATGTCCACATATCCGCCCTCTACGGTGTAGTGATGCCCTGCGTGATAGCCGGAATTGTAGATGTGGACAGCCGCCACCTTCAGCGCGGCAACCTCTTCCTTCAGCGCCTTCTCCAGCCTCGCCACGCGGGCGCGGAGGGTGGAAAGCTCATCTTCGCATTCGTTTACCGGGAGATCGTTGACCATGTTGCCCTCATATTCATACGCCATCTTTAAAACCCCTCCGCGCTGCGCATGGCAGCGCTGTTGCAGTTTGCTCGGTCTGCAACTCGCATATTCCTGTCACGCATTCGTCAACTGAGAATCCATGTTCGCACGTTGAGGCTGTTTTGATGTATCCCATTTCACGCAGCGCGAAGAGAACAGAATCAATCGACTCCATGGATGGGTCCTCCACGTCGGCGGCTACGCGCTGGACGTTCTGGATGAACCCAGGGTCAAAGAACCATCCCATGCTAGCGGACTTGGCGTCGGCCTGCGGTACGAGTTTTACCATTGCTGTCCTCCTTGAAATAATTGGCGCATTTTGCGGCCTGTTCATCGTCTCCGAAGTCATCAAGAAAGCGGTCAGCAGATGTATAATATCTGACCTCTTGCGCGTATCTGTTTTTTGCTGTCGCGCTGGCCTTGATAAACGTCGGAAATACGGTGTATGTCCAGAACTCGGAAGGGAATTTCATTCTTCACCTCTCGCTTTTCTCAACGCCGCTTCAGCCATTGCGCCGTCTTCCTCGGTTATGTGGGCATCGCCGTCACGGTCTGACATGAGCAGTCGCCCGTAGATGCGTTCAAGCGCGGCATAGAGGTCGGGAGCGGCGGCTATGAGGCTGGCCGTTTCGCGTGTCATGACGCCTGACATCGAAAGGAACTCGGCGCGAACCCATCCGTCACCGATATTTGGTCCTCCGGCGATAATAAAATATGGGTGGCCGTCTGGCGTTGGGCTGAAATCCCGCATGAACCAAGGCCCTTCGTTTAAACCTATCACTCTTCACCTCCGCAGATTTTATCAATGATGTCTCGCGCCGGGTCGCCCTTGTCCGGAATAACGATGTAACCTAGCTCCACGCCGTTGCGGATGAATTCCCGCAGCCTCTCAATCTCCTCAGCGCACTTCAGCATGTTCTCGCGCAGCATCGCAGCGCCAGCGCCTGCCCGGTGAGACTGGATTTCCGCGACGTTTCGCAGCCAGCGTGCGGTGTCGAATTCGTATTTAGGCATCGGTTTCCTCCTCATCGTCTTCGATGTCCGCCCAAATCTCTTCAATCATCAGCAGCACGTGCGCCCGAGCCGCTGGCGTCAGCTTTGCGATCTTCGCCCATGTCGCGCCGTCCGGATCGTCGTTTATCCAGTCGCCAAGGAAATCGCGCAGGTTGAACCAGAGCTCGCTGTAGGTGAACCGGCAGAACAAGTGCTCGCGGACCGACTCGCAACAGGCGCACGTCTTGTGCGTGCTGACCGTGCCGTCGTAGAGGTAGCGCTCTTCAAGGTACGTCTGGCCGGGAAAGATCGTCCCGAGGCACTCGCT
>Ga0265295_1001515_pt1 | contig 40709 bp, 39 predicted proteins | sample Munlansysbiofilm_FD_192503 | JGI IMG/M metagenome (GOLD analysis project Ga0265295, IMG submission 192503) | Leachate microbial communities from a municipal landfill in Southern Ontario, Canada - Methane capture system biofilm | ecosystem: Engineered > Solid waste > Landfill > Unclassified ... | reverse complement strand
TAATTTTGTATGCAATCGCATACTTGGTTTCAGCGTAAAAGCTTTACACATACTCTATGCAAATTTTACCGGGGCTGAACACAGCCATTGCCAAAACTGTGCGCATTATCCGCGTCCGCAGCGGCCTGTCACAAGAGCAGTTTGCCGACTTTGCCGGGCTGTCGCGGGTCTACATTGCGCAACTTGAAACCGGGGAGCGTGGCGCATCGCTCAACGCTCTCATTCTTATTGCGCGTTCCGTGCGCATGACCGGCGCGGAGCTTGTTGCGTTGATTGAAGAAGAAATACAAAGACTGCCTCATTAGAGCTATTTCACCTTGAAATTGCTCTGGCGGCTGCGTGAGTAGACGCCCGCCGCGGAGGCGCAAGCGCAGCTTCAACGGTGCCCGCAGGGCTTGCCTGAACCGTAAGACGGTTTCGTCAACGTTTCAGGCAGGCCCTGCGGGCAATGGCTGCCGCGAAGACAGCACCGCTATGTATTTGCGTGGTTACGCGCCGAAGCGGGCGTCCTGGAAGCTTGAGAATGGATGTTCTCAATGCAAAAATGCTATACATATAGAGCTGTTCGCCTTGAAAAATAGCACATGTCAGCCGCGGTGACGACCCGATCCGGCTGCTTACTTGCGCTGCCTCAGGCTTTTTGCCGAAATATTTTTTCATGCATATCTAAAACGTAAAACGCTCGACCTCACTACGGTTTTTTGATAACCATTATGAGTAACACTGTAGCACACAGACGTGCGACAGGACGCTTTTTTGTATCCAAAGCCATTTCTGACATTTTTATTCCATATATTACAGAGTGATAACTCTTCTGCTTTACATACGGACACTATCATGCCCAAAGATACTGCCTGCCCTCCTTCCGATACAGAACAACAGAATCCCGCAGGGCATTGCGGCCCTGTCTTCACGTTTCGCCGTATGGCCGGGCTTGATCAGGCCCTGCTGTCTACCGATGCGGAGTGGCAAGACCTGCGGCTGCTCGATCCCAAACTCTGGATGGCCATGAGCTGCCCCACCTATGGGCTCGAATTTGACGCGCAGACCTTGACGCTCCTGGACGCAGACAGCGACGGGCGCATCCGCGCCAGGGAAATTCTCGATGCCGTGGACTGGCTGTGCCAGCGCGTCAGCCATCCATCACGCCTCAGGGAGCGCCGCGCAAAACTTCCTCTGGATATCTTGCGGCAGGACACCCCCGAAGGCGTCAACATGCTGGCCGCCGCGCGCCTGGTGCTGGACAAGACCGGGGCCGAAGATAAAACCAGTGTCGACCGCCGCCAGGCGGCCGCCGCGCTGAGCGCTGCCGCTGGTTACGCCTTCAACGGTGACGGCGTTGTTCCCTCCACTTCGGTGGACGCTCAGGATGCAACGGGAGACGAGGTCAGCCGTTTTATCATCTCCGGCCTTACGATTATTGGCGGCATGCGCGACGATTCCGGCATGCCCGGCCTTGACGCCGCCCTTGCCGGACACTTTCGTGAAGCCTTGCACGCCGTGCGTGAGTGGCGGCAAAAAACGCGTGACGCAGACCTGCCCCTGGGCCGCGACACGGCCGAAGCCTGGGGCCTCATGCAAAGGCTCGGCCCCAAGCTGGACGACTACTTTGCCCGCTGCCGCATGGCCGCCTTCGCGCCCCAGACCTTGCCTGCGCTTAATGAAGAAAACGAACTGGCCTCACCGGAAAACGCGGCTACAGAACTTTTTTCAATGGACCATCTGAGCCGCCGCCCCCTGGCCAGAATAGCCGCCGGGCAACCGCTTGACCTGCAAGCGGGCATCAATCCCGCATGGGAAAAAGACGTACGCGCCTTCCGCCGCCTGTTTGAAACCCTGCTGCTCCCGCCCAAAAGCGGGCACGCCGGCACAGACGTCGCACCTGTTCTTGATGAAGAGACCTGGCGCGCCATCCAGAACCGTTTTGCGCCCTATGCCGCGCTGCTGGCGCAAAAACCAAAGTTTTCCCGCGCTCCGGAAGACGCCGCCCCCTTCAGTGCTCAAGACCAGCCGCCTCTGGCGCTTGCTCCCGACGGCGATCCCCTTGGCAGAACATTTCTGCCCCTGAGTCCTGAAGAAGCTGTGGACAGGCTTTCAGACGAAGAACTGGACGCGCTGCTTTCGCCCGCCACGGAAAAGGCATTCGCCGCATATGTGGATCGCGACCTGGCCGCCCCCCGCATGGACGCTTTGCGTGATCTTGAAAAGCTTGTTCTGCTGCACGCCAATCTTTACACACTGCTCATGAACTTTGTTTCATTTGCGGATTTTTACGAACCCGGCAACAGGGCCATATTCCTGGCTGGCACTCTGTATATCGACAGCCGCTCCTGCTCGCTGTGCGTGCATGTGGACGATGTGAGCGCCCACGTGCGCCTGGCCACCCAAAGCCACCTTTGCCTGCTCTACTGTCTTTGCGTCCGTAAAGACGCCAGCGGCAAGGAGCATACGGCCACCATCGCCGCCGCCCTGACTGCAGGCTCGGCCGATGATCTGATTGAAGGCCGTCACGGCGTTTTTGTGGACAATGCCGGTCAGCCATGGGACAGTACGCTGCTGCGTGTAGTGCGCAATCCCATCAGCCTGCGCGAAGCCATGTGGGCTCCCTACATACGCTTTGCCAATCTTGTGGGCGGGCAGTTGCAAAAACTGGTAGCCGCCAAGGATGCGGCCATTTCCAGCGCCTCATCCAAGCTTGCCAGTTCCACAGCCACCGGGCAGGCAGATGCGGCGACCAAGGCCGCGCCGCCAAAACAGCCCTTTGACATTGCGAAAAGCGCAGGCATTTTTGCCGCCGTCAGTGTGGGCATAAGCATGGTCAGCGCCTCGTTCACCTACATCGCCAGGTCCCTTTTTTCTCTGGGCTGGTGGTGGCCCATGGCGCTGCTGGTTATTTTCGCCGTGATCTCCGGCCCATCCGTGGTCATGGCATGGTTCAAACTGCGCCGCCGCAGCCTCGGCCCCTTGCTGGACGCTTCCGGCTGGGCCGTCAACACCGGCGCGCCCATAAACTTTACCATGGGCGGCGCGCTCACGGCCGTGGGCCAAATGCCCCCCGGCGCGCAGCGCTCGCTTGACGACCCTTACGGCTTGCCCGCCCGCCTCGGCCACTCGCGCGTGCGCCGCGCCTTCATGACCGTCCTGGCCCTGCTCCTTCTCGCAGCCGCCAGCCTTGGAGGCTACTGGGCATGGCACGGTGAAGCGCCGTCATGGCTCAGGTTCTGGCAACATGAAGCGCCCGCTGCCAGCGCGACTGACGGCAAAAACGCCGGTTCGCCCGGCCATATCGCTCCCAGCAAACCCGCTCCCGACAAACCCGTTCCCGGCCAGACTGTCCCCGGCCAGCCCGCTTCGGGCAAATCTGGCCAGCCAGGCAAAACGGACGCTACGCCGCAACGCAACGAGGGCGGCAAGGCAGCAACATCCGGCATCGAATCGTCCGGCCCAGACTCGACGGGCCCAGACTCGCCGGGCACGGCCGCCTCAGAGGCCCAACCGGAAGCAAAAAGCAAGTAGGGCATCATGGGTAAAGCAGGTACTGACGAAAGATTTCCCGAACAGTCTTTGTTCCTCTCCCCGTCGGGGCAGACATCCGCAGAGCAGGCAGATTTTCCGCCCGCCGCGCAGCCTTCCGGCGCGTGGGCGCAGGCGTCCGTTGCTGACCTGCGCTGGATATGGGCGGCACAGGCCGCCAAACGCGGCATTGTCATTCTATATTCTCCTTTGCCACGCCTGGAGGGGCTGGCCCTGCACCATTGGTGTGCCCATCTGGAAGAAGTCCTGATGCCCTGGCTCAGCCCGGCGCAACTGGGCCACCTGCAATGCTTCGGCTCAAGCGATGCCGCCCTCAAGGCCCGGTGCAGCCGCCTGCTTGCACGGGCGCTGCTCATACGGCTGGTCATGGCCGCCACGCATGCCTCCATAATCACGCGCGGCACGGCTGATGCCGCCCAAAGTCCACGGCAACATGCCGACATGCATTCGCACATGACCTGGCTGAGCCTTAAGGGGCTTGATATAGACTACCTGGGAAGGCCCGTGATGCCAGACTGGCGGGCCGCGTTCAGCCACAGCGGCCATGCGGCGTTCTGCGCCGCGTTCCATCTGGGGCACGAAGGTAACAATCAGCCCTGTCACCAAAACGCCGAATCGCTGGACAGTGAGGCACTGCTGGAATTTCGCCCCTGTCTGGCTGTTGACGCAGAATCCCTGATCAATCCGCCGCCAAACCCCCGCGCCTATTCCGGCAAGGAATTGGCCGCCCCCCTTGCCAAAGAATCCAGTACCCGTGATGCGTTACGGCGCTGGACCATCAAGGAGGCCCTTCTCAAGTCCGCCGGGCTTGGCCTCTCCCGTGACCCCGCCCTGGTCAACAGCGGATTTTTCGGGCAAAGGCGCGGCCGCGCGCAATTCTGCCATGAAGGAAGCACTGGGTTTTCCATTGGCCCAATCAGCGCCCGTCAGACTACGCCGTGCAGGTACATCGGCTGGCAGCTTATTCCCTGTGCCGAACACTGGCTGTGCGTGGCAGCCCCAGTGTCGTCGGAACGCCCCCTTCTTGTGACAGGCCGCCCCCTGCGCGCGCACTGGAGCGGCGTCCTCAACAGCCTCGGCTAGATGAGATGGTATGGTATGGTATGGTGATGTGAAATATTTTGTGGGGGGGGGACGTGGTTGTCCACGTCGATGATCATGTGAAAGATTTTGTGGGGGAGGGACCCTTTTGCAAAAGGGTCGCCTCCCCCACACCCCCACCCCCTAAAACTCTTCACGCCACCACCGTAAGCCGCGCGGTCTTATAGAGAGAAGCACTGATTAAAGAGCTTCCTGAAAACGCGCTGGTATTTCGTTTGGCAAGGCGCGCTCTTTTTTTGAAGCAGGAGTGGACTCTTCCGTCCTCGACTGTTTCAAAAAAAGTGAAGCAAGTCCGCCAAACGGAATAAATCAGCGTTTTCTTGGTAAGGCGTGGCCGCCCCGTCCCCCTCACAGGCAAAGCTCTTCTTGCAAGACAAGGCGTTTTACGGCACTCTCCGCCCATGCCGCGCTTTCACCTGGTTTCCCTCTTTCCCGAATTTTTCCAGTCGCCTCTGTCCACAGCCCTTATGGGCCGTGCGCGGGAAGCTGGGCTTGTAGATTTTTCCTTTCACGATCCCCGCGAGTTCAGCACCAGCAAGCATCGGCATGTGGACGACCGCCCCTACGGCGGCGGGCCCGGCATGGTCATGCAGGGCGAACCCCTGGCAGCGGCGCTGCGCTCCATCGGGCAACCGGGGCGCATCCTGCTCATGACGCCCGGCGGCCGCCCGCTGACGCAAAGCATGGCTGCCGAACTGGCGCGTGAAGAAGACCTGACCATCGTCTGCGGCCGGTATGAAGGCATTGACGCCCGCCTGCTGGATATTTTTTCCATCGAGCCCGTGAGCGTGGGAGATGTGGTGCTCAACGGCGGCGAAACGGCGGCTCTGGCTGTCATTGAGGCTGTTTCGCGCCTTATGCCCGGCTTTATGGGCAAGGAAGAATCCGGCGAGGACGAAAGCTTTTCGCACGGCCTTCTGGAATATCCGCACTACACCCGTCCAGAAGTTCTGGAAGGTCTGCCCGTGCCCGGAGTGCTGCGTGGCGGCGATCACGCGCGTATCGAGCAGTGGCGGCGGCGGCAGTCCGTGCTGGCCACATTGCGCATGCGGCCTGACTTGCTGGACTCCGCCCCGCTGACAAAAGAAGATGTGCTGACACTGGCCGAAGCTCCCCGCGAAAGGCCGGGGCGCAACCTTTCGTTCTGTCTTGTGCACTATCCGGTGCAGCTTGACGCGAAAAAATCCGGCGCTTCCTCTTTGACAAATCTCGACATACACGATATAGCCCGAATTTCCCGCAGCTATGCAATGGGTTTTTTCCATGTGGTGACCCCCTTGCAAGACCAACTACGGGTGCTGGATGAAATTTTGCGCCACTGGACGCGGGGTCCGGGAGGTTCAGGCAACGCCGACCGGGCACAGGCTCTTGGTCTGGTTTGTCCCGCAACCTCTCTGGACGAGGCCGTGGCGCATATGACCGCACGGCACGGCGTCCGGCCCAAACTGGTGGCAAGTTCTGCCGTTTGGCCCGGCAAAAATACAGGGCAGGCTCACAAGGGCCCGCTCATGACGCCGCAGGAAGTGCGACACTGGTGCAGCCAGGGGCCGGTCATGCTTTGTCTCGGCACAGCCAAGGGGCTTGCCCCCGAAGTGCTGGAACAATGTGACGGTCTGATTCGCCCTGTGCGGTTTTTAGGGTATAACCACCTTTCGGTGCGCAGCGCCGCCGCAATTCTGGCAGACAGAATTTTAGGCGATTACAGCTGACAAAACAGGCGGCCTGAACGCATCGGCGCCGCTACGCAACGACGCAACAATCCGCCCGGATTTGCAAGGAGTTCACGATGGATATCATCAAAAAAATCGAACGGGAAAACATGCGCATGGATGTACCCGCGTTTCGCTCCGGCGACACGGTGAAAGTACATCTGCGTATCGTGGAAGGCGAAAAACAGCGCATCCAGGTTTTCCAGGGCAACGTCATCCGCATCAAACGCGGCACCACCAATGCCACCTTTACGGTGCGCAAGGTTTCTGACGGCGTGGGTGTGGAACGCATCTTCCCCATGAACTCGCCCTTCATCGACCGCGTGGAACTGGTCACCCAGGGCCGCGTGCGCCGCAGCCGTCTGTACTACCTGCGCGCCCTCAAGGGCAAAGCGGCGCGTATCAAGCCGCGTGGCCGCTTCTGATAGCCTGCTGAGGCATCAGATAACACACTGCGCCTTTTTGACGGCGCGCCGTGAGATGGCGGGCAACCGCACTCATGGCGCGCCTCTTGCGCGTTTATTGCCAGAGTCGCCATAATCAGGAAACCGAGCGTGAAAAAATCCTCCTCCCGCCCATCGCGCCCGCCCGATCTGCAAGGCAGTCTGTTTTTTCCAGCAGACCGCCCCAACGATCCCGGCATCACGGCGGGAGTGGATGAAGCCGGGCGTGGCTGCCTTGCGGGGCCGGTGGTGGCCGGGGCCGTCATCCTGCCCGCAAGCTTCGATTTGCCCGGCCTTACGGACTCCAAAGCCTGCACTGCCAAACAGCGCGACACGCTGGCTCCGTGCATCAAGGCCTGCGCCGTAAGCTGGGGGCTCGGCATCGTCTGGCCGCGCCGCATTGACGCCATCAACATTCTTCAGGCCACCTTTGAGGCCATGAGCCTGGCAATACGCCACCTGCGCACAACGCCGGCCCTTCTGCTCATTGACGGCGACAAAACCCTGCCCGAACACGTTCTGGCGCGCCTGTGGAGCCTGGGCCATGCGGGCACGCCCCCGCGCCAGCGCGCCATTATACAGGGCGACGCCACAGAGCCCGCCATTTCCGCCGCGTCCATTCTGGCCAAAACCTGCCGCGACAGGCTCATGGCCAGCCTTGACAAACGCTGGCCCGGCTACGGTTTCGCCGTCCACAAGGGCTATGGCACCAGAGAGCATTACGAGGCGCTGCGCCGCCTTGGCCCCTGCCCGCAGCACCGGCTGACCTTCCGTGGCGTGTGTGAGGAAAAACCCGCTGCCGTGCGTCAGGGCAGTTTGCTGTGAACCTGCGCCGCCTGCTGCCGGGGCTTTTTGACAAAATGGCCCGCAAGAAGCACTCTGCCCCTGAAGACGGGCAGCCCAAGGGCGCTGACAAAAAAAACGGCACAGCCACGCACCTGCTTCTGGGCAAAGAGGGTGAGGAGGCCGCAGCGGCCCTTTTGTCCCGCAAGGGCTACGCCATACTTGACCGTAACTGGCGTCAGGCCCGTCTGGAACTGGATATCGTCTGCCGTGACGGCGACACCATTGTTTTTGTTGAAGTGAAAACGCGCGGCAGCGACAGCCACGGCGGCCCCGTCCATGCCCTGGGCATCGCAAAACAGCGCACCCTCTGCCGCGCTGCCCGCGCGTGGCTGGCGGCCCACAAGGCATGGGAACAGCCCTGCCGCTTTGATGTCATCTGCGCCCTGCGCAATGGCTCTACCCTGCACCTGGAGCATTTTTGCCATGCCTTTGACTGCCCCCCGGCTCTGGATAGTAGCCACACCTCTTGGCAACCCTGGTGATCTCTCTCCCAGGGCACGCGCCGTATTGACCGAGGCCGACCTCGTGCTTGCGGAAGACACGCGCCGCACGGCCCGCCTTTTTCGCGACTGCGGCATTGAGGCGCGCCGCCTTTTGAGCTTCCACGACCACAACGAGGCCGATCGGCAGGAACATGTGCTGCGGGCTCTGCGCGAAGGCCAGAGTGTGGCCCTTGTTTCCGACGCGGGCACGCCGCTTTTGGCCGACCCCGGCTACCGCCTTGTGCGCGCCTGCCGCAAGGAAGGCCTGGCGGTCTCCCCCCTGCCCGGCCCCTCCGCGCCTGTAACGGCCCTTTCCGCAGCGGGTCTGCCGCCCCTGCCGCACAGCTTTCTTGGCTTTCTGCCGCGCGACGCTTCGGGGCGCGACGCCCTGTTTACCGCTTTCGCCCATGTGCCCGGCTCCCTCATTTTTTTTGAGCGCAAGGATCGCCTTAAAGAAAGCCTGTCACGGGCAGCCAAGCTGCTGGGCCCGCGCGAGGCGGCGGTCTGCCGCGAATTGACCAAGGAGCATGAGGAATTTATACTGATTCGGCTGGAAAACAGCGAAGATTTGCCCGACGACCTGCTTGGCGAAATTACCGTCATCATCGGCCCGCCGGAGCAGGTAAGCCGCAGCCCTGAAAACGAGGTTCTGGCCCTGCTGCGGCAGGAACTGGAAGCGGGCGGCCCGGAGGGCAAGCCCCGGCAGGTGGCCCGCCGGGTACAGGATATGGTGCGCGGCTGGAGCGGCAAAGAAATATACGCCCTGATCACGGCTGATACAGACTCCCAACGCAACCTTTAACCACCGCAACCTCTAACCACCGCAACGCCGCCGTGCGTCCGTTCATCTGCCGCAGGCGGCAGACGTCAAGGTACGCCACCCCCCACGGCTTTGGGCGAAGTTCCGGTGAACTCCGGACTTCATGCGGGCAGGACGCACTGATGTATCCCACACTCGTCGCACTCAACTGCCTTGGTCGCACATGCTGCATCAATGCGGCCACCACAGCCCGGGGCATGCAGCAGGTGGGGCTGCTCTTTGTGCTGAGTCCCGCCCTGCGCTGGCTGTATCCCGAAGGCGCGGCCCGCGCCCGGGCCTTTGCCCGCTATGGCGGGCACAGCAACACCCATCCCTTCATGATCCCGCTTTTTGTGGGCATTCTGCTGTCGCTGGAAGAAGAAATAGCCAAGGGCACGCTCCCTGAGTCCGCCGTAAGCTCTGTGCGCGAAACCCTGGCCACCACGCTTTCGGCCCTGGGTGATTCGTTTTTCAGCGGCACCCTGCTGCCCCTGTGGGCGCTTGTGAGCGTGGCCCTGCTGCTTACTGGCCATATAGCTCTGGCAGGATTCCTGGCTGTGGCATTTTTTTTCGCCCTGCTGCTGTTCAGGGCGGGCAGTTTTTTTTCAGGTCTGCGCCACGGCATGCCGGTGCTGGTGCGCCTGAAACGCCTCAACCTCATCAACTGGGTGGACAGGCTCAAGATGGTCAATGCGGTGCTGGTGGCCCTGGTCATCTGGCATCTGCCCATGAGCCGCCTGAAGCCCTTTCCGTGGGACGTTTACCTGTTGGGCGCGCTGGCGGTACTGGGCGCATCCTGGCTTGTGGCGCGGCTCCGCCTGCCGCGCATACTGCTGTGGGCCATGACGCTGGGGGCGTTGATTCTCATGGACGTTGACCTCATAGGTATGTAGTATGTCCCCGACTGCCAGCAGGCACAGCCGGGCTGGCGCAAGGTCGAGGCAGACATTCGGCGCGGCCGTGCCATATACGGCCCCAACCGCCCTGACATTGTTAAAAGGTGAGGAAATGGAAGAAACCATTGAAGAAACGTCACGCGGGCTGGAAATGCGGCTTTGCCTCAATCTGCGCAATGGCCTCCACGCCAGGCCCGCGGCACGACTGGCCCAGGAAGCCCAGCGCTATTCGTCGGCCATTCAGCTTATCAGCGAGACCGGCGAGGTTGACGCCAAAAGCATGCTTGACGTTCTTTCACTTGCCCCACCCTTCAACGCGGAACTGACGCTTCTGGCTCAGGGGCATGACGCCCGCGAGGCCCTTTGCGGCCTGGCCCGCCTTCTCAGCACCATGCAGGATTGATATGGCCCGCGCGGTACTTTTTGGCACTCCAGTTTCTCCCGGCATAGCCATTGGCCGGGTGCGCTTCATGCACAAGCTGCGGCAGGATGAAGAGCGGCGCATCACGCCCGCTGAAGTGGAGGCCGAGCAGGCCGCCCTGCGCCTTGCGGCTGAAAACGTGCGCGTTTCTCTGCAAAACACCATGGACAACGTGCCCGAAGACCTGGCCGAATACCGTGAGGTTATTGCCGCGCAGATGGAAATGGCCCGCGACGCCAAACTGCTCAACACAGCCTCCGCGCGCATCGAACAAAAGCTCATTGCCGCGCCCTGGGCCCTGCGCCTGACGGTTGACGAACTGTGCGACCTGTTCCGGGGCATGGACGACCCCTATCTGCGTGACCGCGCGCAGGATATCCGCGCTGTGGGTTTGCGCCTGCGCGAGAGCCTCTCCACTGGCCCTTCCGAAACGCGGGATTCCGCTGAACCGGGCGTGCTGGTGGCCGAAGATCTTTCTCCAGCCGATGTTATGGAGCTGAACCTGGACTGCGTGCTGGGCATCCTGACCACCGAGGGCGGCCCCACCTCGCACACGGCCATCCTTTCGCGCAGCCTGCGCATCCCCTGCCTTTCCAGTGTTACCGGCCTTGTGACCGTGGCCAGGGAAGACGAGCAGGTCATTATTGACGGCCTTGGCGGCTGCGTGCTGCTGGACCCGGATGAGGCGGACATGGCCCGTTATGAGGCCCGCCGAGTCGAATTCAATGGTTGGGAAGAATTCACGCTCAAGACGGCCCGCTGGCCCGCTGAAATGTGCGATGGCGTGCGTGTGGTGGTTCAGGCCAATCTGGAGAGCAGCGAAGAGCTTGCGGCAGTGCCGTGCAGCGGCGCCGACGGCGTGGGCCTGTACCGCACGGAGTTTGCCTATCTCAAGGGCCGCCTGCCCGACGAAGAAGAACTGCTGGCCGAATACGCCCTTGTGGCCCAAAAGATTTCACCGGAGCGCGTTGTTTTTCGTACCCTTGACGTGGGCGCAGACAAGATGCTGCACGCCCAGGCGGCGCTCAAGGAGCCCAACCCGGCCCTGGGCCTGCGCGGCATACGCTTTTGCCTGCGCCATCAGGGAATTTTTCGTACGCAGCTGCGGGCGCTCATGCGCGCGGGGGTCTACGGCAACGTGGCCATCATGCTGCCGATGGTTTCAGCCATGGACGAAGTGCAGCAGGTGCGCCGCATCATGCAGGAAATGCATCAGGAACTCAGCGCCCAGAACCTGCAGCACGCGCCGGAACTGCCCCTTGGCGTCATGATAGAAACCCCGGCTGCGGCCCTCATCTGCGACGCCCTTGCCAGGGAATGCGACTTTTTCAGTATTGGCACAAACGATCTCATACATTATATTATGGGCATAGACCGCAACAACCGCCATGTGGCGTATCTCAATGAACCCTTGCACCCCGCCGTCGTGCGCTCGCTCAAGCATATTGTTGACGCCGCACACCGCGAAGGCATAGGAGTTTCCGTCTGCGGCGAACTGGCGTCCGATCCGCTGGGCATGGCCCTGCTGCTGGGCATGGGGGTAGATACCATATCCGCGGCTCCGCGTTTTGTGCCTGGCCTGAAACACCTCATCCGCCAGCTCCGCGCCGAAACCTGCATGGAACTGGCCCACAGCGTGCTCATGAGCACGGATGTGGCCGCTTCCCGGCGCATGGTTCGTGAACAGTTGCATCAATCCCTTGGGCCTGAACTGGCCTTTCACACCACCAGCCTTTTGATCCATAGCCAGCCATGAGCCAAAAAACATCGCCTTCCACCATCGCCGTCAATAAAAAGGCCCGCCACCTCTACGAACTTTCCGAGTTTACCGAGGCGGGCATTGTGCTTACCGGCCCCGAAGTCAAAAGCATCCGCGCGGGCAAGGTCAACTTTATCGACAGTTATGTTGATTTTCGCAAGGGCGAAGCCTGGCTTGTCTCGCTGCACGTGGCCCCGTACTCCAATGCGGGCTACGCCCCGCAGGAGCCAGATCGCGCCCGAAAGCTTCTGCTGCACCAGCGCGAAACCGCCAAGTTTGCTGGCCTTGTGGCCCAAAAGGGGCTTACGGTCGTGCCTGTGCGCATATATCTCAAGCGGGGCAAGATCAAGGTGGAGCTGGCCGTCGGCCGGGGCAAAAAACTGCACGATCACCGTGAAAGCCTCAAAAAACGCGCTGAAGAAAGAGACATGGCCCGCGAGATGGCCTAGTTTTTCAGGGGGTAGCATCCCCTTGCGCGCAGACATTTTGACGTTTGAAGCCGCCGGCTTTGGCGCGTAACCACGCGGCCAGCCAGCGCTTACGTCTCACGGCGGAGGCCTGCCCTTGCCCCGCCAGAGCAATGGCGCTACACCATTGCCCGCTAAAAGATAGTTCAGCCCCATTGATACGTGATGCGCCACGCCGCCGCTCCGGCAGGACAGGCACGCCCCAGGAACACCCGCCCCCCGCGGGGTCACTGGCGTGTTTGCTGCGGCATGGCGCAGGCGGCACCAGACCAGGGCGGACGCTTTGCAGGACAGAGGCGCGGATACCGCTGGCACAGCCAGTTCAGCACACGTCTGACCCGCCGTCCGGCAGCCGGACGGAGGTTTTTTACGGGCACTGAAAAGCATGCGTTATCCGCCACTGCAAGCCCCGCTGTTCTGGCAGACCTGCCTGTGCTTCTGGATAGGCGGCATTGCCGCCGCCGTGTGGCCACACCAGACCCTTCTTTGTTTTTTCCTTTTATTTCTCGCTGATAAACGCCTGTGGCAAGCAGCCCCACTGGCTTTCTGCGCTCTGCTTGCGCTCGCGGGGCTGCTGACGGCGCAGTGGCAACTCTACGGCAGCCCGTGGCGGCACGGTTTTTCCGAGCCGGAACGGCCACCCTGGCTCACGCAGGCTGGCAAAAAGGTGCGGGTTTGCGGCACTGTCACGGACAGCCAGGGCTTGCCCGACCAGCGCTTGCGGCTTTTGCTCGCCGATCTGGCCCCTGAGGGGGACAGCCACCTGGAACAGGCCAGAAACGGGAACACGGCTGCGCCAGCACCCTCGCAACTGGCGGCTCCTGCGCAGTCGGCAGCCCCCACACCATCGCCAACTTCTGCACAGTCGGCAGCCCAGAATACGCCATTGTCAGGCCAGACGGCGCTCACCTGGGAACATCCCCCCTTGCACCCATTGCCGGGGCAAATCCTCTGCCTCAGTCTCCGCCCCATGCCCATGCAGGGTTTTGCCAACAAGGGGCAGGCCGCATGGGAACTCTGGTGGGCCTCGCAGGGCGTCTACTGGCGGATGTGGACTCAGGACAGGCGCGCAGAACCCCGACTGCACGGCGAACCAGGACGTTCCGGCCGCTGGCGCGAGGCCCTGCGCGCGGATTTTCTGGCGGCCCTGGTTGCCCCACGGCCTTTGCCCCCTGCGGACAAAGCCGCGTCCCCCGCGCCCCCCACGTCCACCGCGCATTCCGACGCCGCCCCAAAGTCCTCGGCTCAGGCTCCTCCTCCCGGCGCGGAAGACATGCCTCAGGGCAAGGCCATCCTGCTGGCCCTGCTTTTTGGCGACAGGCAGTATCTTGATCAGGCCACGCTGAACAATTTTATCGCAGCCACTCTGGTACACAGTCTGGCACTTTCGGGGCAGCACCTTGTTATCGCGGGCATGCTCGGGCTGGCCTGCGTGCTGACTCTGGCGCGCTTACGGCCTGGCATCTATCTGCACCGGCCACGCACGCTCTGGGTCATACTGGCCTCACTGCCTCCGGCCCTTGCCTATTTGTGGCTGGGCAACGCTCCCGCATCGCTTTTGCGGGCCACGGTCATGCTCTTTGTGGTGGCGCTGTGGCTGACCATGGGCCGCCCGCGCACCACTCTGGACGCCCTGTGCGCAGCGCTGCTGTGCATCACTGTGGCCGCGCCGCTCAATGTGTTTGATACCGGGCTGCAACTCTCGGCCCTGTGCGTGGGGGCCATCGGCCTGAGCCTGCCCTGGCTGCGTGAACTCATGCCGGGATTCGACGGCGCGCCCACGTCAGGGGCGCGCGCCCGCCTGGCCCAATGGAGCCGCGCCCTGCTGCGGATTTTTCTTGTTTCCCTCTGCATCCAGGTGGTTCTGCTGCCGCTGAACATGCTGCTTTTCGGCAATGCGGGGTTCTGGTTTCCGCTCAATGTGGCGTGGCTTCCCGTGGCTGATCTTTTTGTACTGCCCGCCTCTGTGCTGGGTCTGGCATGTGCGGCCCTTGGCATGGAAACAGCGGCTCGCCTGGTTCTGGATCTGGCGGCCCTGCCCTGTCAATGGCTGGTGGATCTGCTGGCCTGGCTGGCCGCAAACGACCTTTTGCTGGCCCCCTCCATGCTGCGCCCCCACTGGACAGCCCTGCCGGCTTTTGCCGCCCTGCTCACGGCCCTGGCCTTCAAGGCAGGACGCCCCACCCTGCCGCCAGCGGCGCAACGCCTGCTGCTGGCCGGGGGACTCCTGCTGCTGGTCGGCCCCATGCTGCGGCTGGCGGAACGCCTTTCACCCGAAATCCGCCTGGATGTGCTGGACGTGGGCCAGAGTCAGGCCGTGGCGCTACGGCTGCCGGGTCATATGCGCCTGCTGCTGGACGGCGGCGGCAGCGCTTCGCCGCGCTTTGACCCCGGCCAGAACATCGTGGCCCCGGTGCTGCTCTACAACGACGGCCCCCGCCTCGCGGCCGTGCTCAACAGCCACCCTGACCTGGACCATATGGGGGGGCTTGTGCATATCCTGCGGCAGTTCACTGTCAGCGCTTTTTTTGACAACGGGCGCGACAGCGGCGACGCCAGAGGCGGCTGGGCCGCCATATGGGCGCAAACACGCCGCCAGTACGGGGCCCAACCCCTTGCCCAGGGGGATGTGCTGCAACTGGGCAACCCGGCCCATGGCCTGCAACTGGAAATACTGCACCCGCCGCGCACCGACAGGAACACACCCGGCTCGGGCACTGCCGCCCACGAAACCTGGGACGGCAACAACGCCTCGCTGGTGGCACGGCTGACCCTCTATGGGCAGGGGCTGGCGCTCATTCCTGGCGACGCCGAACGCCGTTCGCTACGCCACATGATTGATCAGGGGCTGGACCTGCGGGCCCAGGTGCTGGTGCTGCCCCATCACGGGTCGGACAGCAGCTATCTGCCCGATCTGTATGAAGCCGTGCAGCCAGAAGTTGCGGTGGCGGCTTGCGGCTTTGAAAACCGCTACGGATATCCGGGAAAAAAGGTACGGGAGTGGCTGGACAGCGCGGGGATTCCCCTGCTGTTCACAGGGCGGGACGGACAGATAAGTCTGAGCTGGACAAGCGCGCCGGGCCGCGCAAAGCGGAAAAATGAAGCCGCACGCACAACCCTGCACCTGCAGACGCAAAGGCCGCAGCACGAAAACCCTGCCCCCGACGAGCAGGCAGAAGAATAGAAATGCTTTGTGGGGGAGAGACCCTTTTGTAAAAGGGGCTCCTCTCCACACCCCCATCCCCCAGACAATGTCGTCACGAGCGCCTTTCCAGCTATTTCTGCGTCGAACCTCGTCTTTTATTCCGGTCGAGTACCATCGGAGTACACTCCTGCATAAAAGGCTCGTTCTCCTTGATATGACTGGAAATTCATCTCGTGACGGCGCTGTCTAGACCAGATTACCTTTGAAATGTTACACATTTCAAAGGGGTCATTCTGCCGAAAATGCGATTTGCGGCAGAATCCACGCCACGTTGTGGCGCGCTGCACTCTCGCGCAGCGTTAGAGCATTTAACTTTTTCAAAGGTTAAATGCTCTAAAACTTTTATCATGTTTCAGGAGCAGAGGCTCCAGAGACCGTGCTTTCTTGATATCACGCGCTTCAATATTGTTATTTTGCCGAACATTGCGATTTTTACCTGAATGTTCGCTACTTTATGGAGCGCAGCGCTCTTGTGCTGCGCTGGAGCAGGCAATCGTTTTCAAAGCCATGCCGCTCTAAATGTAGGAAACTATGTCCTGTCGGATGCGCCTATCCCTGCTGGCAAACAGACTCCACACCCAGATGCTCTTTTCCCCACTGGTAGAGTTCTTTCAGGGTTGGCAGCAAGCGCCAGCCTTGCGGGGTCAGGGCATATTTCACGCGGCGTACCTTGCCCGCAGCAAGTTCCGTTTTGCTGACAAGACCATCACGTTCCAGTTCCTTCAGGCATTTGCCAAGCATCATGTTGGTGATGCCCCTCACTTCGCGGCCAAGGGCATTGAATCCGCAGCCGCCCGTGTCGGCCAGATGCCAGAGAATAGGCAGTTTCCATTTACCGCCTATGAGGTTAAGGGCGTGGATGAGGGGACAAGGGATATCATATACACTTTCACGCGGCAGTACCGTACTGTAGCCCACCGTCATCTTTGCCTGCATGCCTGACACTCCTTGAAAAGCCTTGTACGACGGGACGTTGCCCATCTTTTGCGGCACAGGTGAAAACCCACATTCCAGGTTAGAAAAAACTGCGTACTTGTTTTCTAACCCGCGCTTCTTTTAAAGTATATCTGTCGATACAACGCGCCGAGCACAGGCGCAAGACTGAAACCCCGTACTGTTCATAAGGAGAAAACCATGAAATATTACGCTATTAACGGAAGTCCCAGAAAAAAGAACAATACAGCCACTGTGCTGGCCAAGGCTCTTGAGGGCGTGGTCGCAGCACAGCCTGACGCACAGACCGAAATGCTGCATCTCTATGACTACACGTATAAAGGCTGTATCAGCTGTTTTGAATGTAAGAAAATTGGCGGGAAGTCCTACGGAAAATGTGCAGTAAAGGACGATCTGGCCCCAATACTGGAAAAACTTTCTCTCGCTGATGGCATTATCTTTGGATCACCCATCTATTTCAAGGGCATTACGGGCGAAATGCGTTCATTTTTTGAGCGTTTTCTTTTCCCTTATCTGGTATATGACGCCACCTATTCTTCCATTGCCCCCAAGAAGATGAAGACGGCCTTTATCTACACAATGAACGTCACTGAAGCCTTCATGCGGAGCATGGACTACCCCGAACATCTCTCCGGCATGGAGTATTTTACGGGCAGAATGCTGACGCCGCCCACGGTGCTGTATGTGAACGACACCTATCAGTTTATGGACTACAGCAAGTACAAGGTGGAGTGCTTCTCTGAAGAAGCCAAGCTCAAACGCAAGAATGAAGAGTTCCCCAAGGACTGCCAGAAGGCCTTTGAAATGGGCATGGCCATGGCCCGATCCTGAACCATTGAAGTTTATGAGCGGGGGGCGACCGGGTCGCCCCCCGCTCTGGACACCGGACTGCCAGTATCTTTGGCTGCGACTTTGACCGTTGTTCTGCCTGACACTCTGGCCGCCACTTTGAGTGACGTTCGGCCAGCACCCATGCCGCTGCGTTGGCCGCCGAAGCGCATCACAACCCTTCAGGCTCGAAACTCTCTCTACGCCCTGCCCGGTCTGCCCTATGTGGCCCTAGCGTTGGCACTGCGAACAGTACACGGTGCCACGGCCTGCAACTCTGGCTTTTTCAAGGGGGCGGCCGCACTTTTTGCAGGGTTGCCCGCCACGCCCGTACACAGCAAAGGTGTTCTGGAATGCGCCCGCGTTGCCGTCGGCGTCCTTGTAATCGCGGATGGAACTGCCGCACTGGGATATGGACAGCAGCAGCACGTCCTGCAGGGCTTTCAGCAGGGTATCCATTTGAACACGGGTGAGGTCTGCTGCTTTGCGGCGCGGGTCAATGCCCGCCGCGAACAGACTTTCGTCCGCATAAATGTTGCCCACGCCAGCCAGGATTTTCTGATCCAGCAGCACGGCCTTGATGGCCGATTTTCTGCCAGTGAGGCTTTTGGCGAAATTTTTTGGCGTCAGGGTCAGGGGTTCCGGGCCAAGTTCGCTCCAGAAGGGCCAACGGTCAAATATATCGGGCGTGCCCGCCAGCACGAGGCCGAATGCGCGCACGTCGTCGAAAAACAGACGGCGCGGGCCTTCGTGAATGTCAGGGGCCGTGCCCTTCAACTGATCCTCGGCGTCTTTCACCTGAACGGTGGAGGCGTGCCCGGCATGCGCCCCTGCATTCTCTTTCTGAGTTCCCACCTGCGAAGCGGGGACATCCAGATCAAAAACACAGCGGGTGTGCGGGCCTGGGGCTGTTTGGGGCGTGTAGGTCATGAGCCGCCCGGTCATTCGCAGATGCACGGCAAGCCGCAGATCTTTGCACCCGCGAACAGCGGCATTTTCTGCGTTTGAGGCGTCAAGCTGCAACAGGAGCAACTTGCCGCGCCGCCCGACCTCCGCGATGCGGCAGCCACGCAAATGTTCCAGCGGAAGGCTGAGGGGGTGCTGACTGGTGGCGCGCAGCAGTTGTGCGTTGGTGATAACGCAGCCCTGCACATGCGGGCGCAAGGTTCGGGCAATGGTTTCCACTTCTGGCAGTTCGGGCATGGTGTTCCTCTGTTTGGCGAAAAGATAAGACATTTTGCCCGCATGGCAAGATGTGCTGCCTGCCTGCTGTGCCAGCTGCCAGATATGCCGCCTGCCTGACGTACCATTCACGCCAGCACAGACGCTTTCATAGATGAATTTTGATATTCCTGATGCCCGTTATGGCGCGCACAGGGCAGACAATAGGGGTGCTGTCTTCGGACTACGGCTGAAGCAGCGCCTACGCCTTCACAATATAAGGCCGCGCACACAAAACAAGGTAATTTTCCAGCAAATTATTATGTTATTAGACGCGTTAAGCCGTTTTGGCCGATTATGACGAGTCAAAGCGAGGCTCACGGATGGCATTGCGCGGCGCGGAGGGAGATCGCCGAGCGCAGCGAGGAAGCTCCCGCAGCAGGGGCCGCGCAGCCTCGTGGAATCATGGTGTTTGGAAAGCCCTTGGCGGCCAGCCCGTGGGAGTGGAGGTATGCGACAAGCCCAGCGGGGTCGCCCGGGGGGAGTGCAGGCACCCAAACAAAAAAATGCCACGCCCCACCTGCTATAAAGAACGCCTGTCCCATACAAGCGAAAGCAATTTCTCTGCCAAATTAGCAGGCATCAAAAAAACGAAGCCTCTGTACTCTGATATGACGAGTCAAAGCGAGGCTCACGGATGGCATTGCGCGGCGCGGAGGGAGATCGCCGAGCGTAGCGAGGAAGCTCCCGCAGCAGGGGCCGCGCAGCCCTCGCGGAATTATGGTGAATGGAAAGCCCTTGGCGGCCAGCCCGTGGGAGTGGAGGTATGCGACAAGCCCAGCGGGGTCGTCCGGGGGGAGTGCAGAGGGGGCCTCGGAGGGGCGGCAGCCCCTAACAGGCCCCCGTCTGCCGCCCGCCGCGCAGGCGGCCCGAACTTAATAAACGAAAAGCCCCCGTGCCCGCAGGGCACAGAAATCGTCTCTCAAAAAACAGGCCTGCTTTATTTTCTGTAAGAGATTACTGCGTAACCACCCTCCCCGCCGCGCAGGCGGCCCCACCCCTCACAACACAAAAAAAGCTGCCATGCCCAAAGACACAGCAGCCCCAAAAAAATCAACCCGACGACAAATCCGCCCTACTAGTCCTGATTTTTCTCCGAGTTATCCGAACTATCCGAGTTATCCGAACTATCCGAAAGATAAATATCCAACAACCCATCCGGAGGATCAATAACCACGGCCGGGGCTTCTACGTCAAAGCCCACTATAAACTCGGGCCTGGCGGGAAAAAGCACTTCCTTGCCGTCGTCCGTCATGATGACCCACAGTTCCAGATCAGCGGGATACTCGAAGTGGTCGAGTCTGCCGATGCGCTGCCCGTCGGGCAAAAGGACATCCCCGCCGAGCAGGTCTTCCAGATAGACTTCATCGTCGTCAGGTTCGGGCAGGGCCTCGCGCTTTGCGAGCAGTTTGTAGCCCCGAAAGTTTTCGGCGGCGGTGCGGTCTGCCACGCCTTCCAGCAAGAGCAGCGGGCGGCCTTTATGGCTGCGCACTGCAAGGGGCCGGACAGGACGTGGGGCGGCATCGCCCGCCTGAATCCAGAGGGGGGTGGTCAAAAGCAAGGGGGAGTCCGCATACCAATCGATGCAGATCTCCCCTTTGATACCGTGGGGCCGCGCAAGCGTGCCCATATGAATCCATGAATCCGCCATAGTATACGGCGCTATTCCAGAATTTCCAGCACAGTGCGTTTTTTGCACTTGATGGACGCGGCGCTCAGGATGGTTCGCATGGCTCGCGCCGTGCGCCCCTGTTTACCAATAACCTTGCCCAGGTCTTCTTTGGCAACCTTGAGTTCCAGAACGGTAGTCTGCTCGCCTTCCACTTCGCTGACCTGCACTTCGTCGGGATGATCTACAAGAGACCGGGCAATATATTCGATCAGGGCCTTCATTGAGTACCTCCAAAGGGGTCTGCGCCGGAGATGACCGGAGCAGTAAAGGCCGCGCGCAGTGCCGATATTGCCCAAAACGGCCTTTCCCAACATGCTTTCGCATAATTCGGGAGGCCGCAGGGCGTCTGCCGCCGAGGCGGAAGCTTAGCGGAATGCGCTAGGCCATGTGTTTCTTGATCAGGGAACGCACGGTATCCGTGGGTTCAGCGCCACGGGCCAGCCATTCCTTGATTTTGTCCGCATCAAGTTTGACTTCGATGGGATCCTTCATGGGGTTATAATAGCCCAGGAATTCCAGCGGACGGCCATCACGACGGGTTTCGTCAGTGGCGGCCACAACCCGGTAGAAGGGGTGCTTTTTGCTTCCGAGGCGGGTCAGTTTCAACTTTACAGCCATGAGTCCAACTCCCTTTGAGGTGGTATGTTATCGTTGCGCCCGGGAAAGGGCAAGGGCGGAAAAGCCCTGGCGCAAAGAGGTGTTGCCGTTACGACGGCGCTCCTTGCCGCGAAATATCTATTTTTTCTTACGCTTTTGGCGTTCTTTTTTCTTGCGCTTTTTTGCGGCCGCCGATTTTCCGGTACCCGTGCGCCCGCCGGGCGCGCCGTCCATACCGGGCAAACCGCCCATTCCGGGCATACCGCCCATGCCTGGCAGACCACCAAGGCCGGGCATCCCACCCATACCGCCGGGCGGGGTCATGCCGGGGGGCATACCGCGCATGCGGGGCATGGCGGGCATCTTGGCACCCTTGCCGCCCATCATGCCCTTCATCATCTGGCGCATCTGCTCAAACTGGCGCACCAGCTGATTGACCTGAGCGACGGTCACGCCCGCGCCCTTGGCGATGCGCGCCCTGCGACTGCCATTGAGGATGTCGGGGTTGCGCCTCTCGGCCATGGTCATCGAGTTGATGATGGCTTCGGTGCGGGCCATTTCCTTTTCGGGCACGGCCCCGCTTGCTTCGGCCAGCTTGTCGCGCAAGCCGCCAAGGCCAGGAATCATCTTGAGGATGCTGTCCAGGGAGCCGAGTTTTTTGATGCGGCGCATCTGGGTGCGAAAATCTTCAAGGTCAAAACTGGCCTTTTTCATCTTGCGGGCCAGTTCTTCGGCCTCCTCGGCATTGATGGCGCTCTGTGCTTTTTCCACAAGGGTCAGCACGTCGCCCATGCCAAGGATGCGCCCGGCGATGCGGTCGGGGTGGAAGACTTCCATCTCCGACAGTTTTTCGCCCATGCCCACAAATTTTACCGGAGCGCCAGTGACCGCACGGATGGAAAGGGCCGCGCCGCCGCGCGCATCACCGTCCATCTTGGTGAGCACAACGCCCGTGATGCCAAGGCGCTGGTTGAAGCTTTCAGCCACGGTCACGGCGTCCTGACCGGTCATGGCGTCAGCCACAAACAAAATTTCCTGCGGCTGCACGGCCGCCTTGATGGCCTCAAGCTCCTGCATGAGGGGCTCGTCCACATGCAGACGGCCCGCCGTATCCAGCAGCAGCACTGTGGCCTGCTCGCGCCGCGCCTCTTCCAGGGCGGCTTTGGCTATGTCCACGGGGTTCATGTCCACGGTGGAGGGATAGCATGGCATGTCCAGCTGTTTGGCGAGCACGGTCAGCTGATCAATGGCCGCGGGACGGTACACGTCGGCAGGCACAAGATAGGGGCGCATCTTTTGCTTGCGCAAAATATTTGCTATCTTGCCCGCAGAGGTGGTCTTGCCCGAGCCCTGCAAACCCACAAGCATGATGACCGCAGGCTCGCGCCCCTGAAGGTCAAGCCCGGCGGTTTCACCGCCAAGCAGGCTTACCAGTTCGTCATTGACGATCTTGATCACCTGCTGGGAAGGATTCACGCCCTTGAGCACTTCCTGGCCAAGACACTTTTCGCGCACGCTTTCAACAAAGTCTTTGACGACCTTGAAGTTAACGTCCGCTTCCAGCAGGGCCAGCCGCACTTCGCGCAGGCCGGCCTGCACGTTTTCTTCGGTAAGCTGGCCGCGTCCGCCAAATGAGCGGAATACGCCGGAAAGTCTGTCTGAAAGGCTTTCGAACATGCATTCTCCACAGGGGCCGCAGGGCGGCAAAAATCGGTGCGGTTCTTACCTCGCGCAGATACCCTGCACGTGGTCGCCGCACGGCGCAAAAGCCCCTACAGGGGCGAAGTGGTGATTCATAGGATGTTTGCCGCCTCACGTCAAGTCTTGTAAGAAAAAGGCACACCGGGGCTTGCAAAGTACGGCCAAAAACTGTACGCGCAGGCACCCGTCCCGAACTGGTTCGTCCGGCTCCAAAAGTGTTGCCCGACAATGGCGGGGCCCTGCCCCTGCCCGACCAAAGGGCCGCCCGCAAAGGCGCAGCCCGCATTGACATACGGGCCACAAGGGGATACTCTGTCAGACTATAATTTGAACAATTATTCCAGCATATTACGAGGAAGTCATGTTCACCAATCGCGGCAAGGCGCTGACCTTTGACGATATTTTGCTCATCCCCGGCTATTCGGACATCACTCCTGACGCCGTGGACATTGCCACCTGGCTCACCCCTTCCATTCCGCTTCGCATCCCCCTGCTCTCCGCCGCCATGGACACCGTGACGGAATCGGCCATGGCCATATCCATGGCTCGCATGGGCGGCATTGGCATCATCCATAAGAACATGCCCGTTGCCCGGCAACGCCTTGAGGTCGAGAGGGTCAAAAAGAGCGAGAGCGGCATGATTCTCGACCCTGTGACCATTTCACCCAACAATACCGTGCAGGATGCCCTTGACCTCATGTCGGACTTCCGCGTTTCCGGTTTGCCTGTTGTGGAAGATGGCCGTCTGGTGGGCATTCTCACCAACCGTGACGTGCGTTTTATCGAAGACGGGCACGCCGTGCGCGTGTCCGACGTCATGACCAGCAAAAATCTTGTCACCGTGCCCATGGGCACCTCCCTTGAAGAAGCCAAGCAGCACCTGCACGAACACCGCATTGAAAAGCTGCTTGTGGTTGATGAAGACGGCCTATTGCGCGGCCTCATCACCATGAAGGATATCGACAAGGTGCAAAAGTACCCCAATGCCTGCAAGGATGCCGCCGGACGCCTGCGCGTTGGCGCGGCCATCGGCATTGGCAAGGATTGCGAATCCCGCGCCGAGCAGCTGCTTGAAGCCGGGGTCGACGTGCTGGTGCTTGATTCTGCTCACGGGCATTCTGTCAACGTCCTCAATGCCATACGCATGGTCAAAGCGGCCTTTCCCAACTGCCAGCTTGTGGCTGGCAACGTGGCCACCTATGAGGGAGCCAAGGCCATTCTTGAGGCTGGCGCCGACACCGTCAAGGTGGGCATCGGCCCCGGCTCCATCTGCACCACCCGTATTGTGGCCGGCGTTGGCGTGCCTCAGGTAACGGCTGTTATGGACGGCGGACGCGCCGCGCGTGAACTGAACCGCTGCTGCATTGCTGACGGCGGCGTCAAGTTTTCGGGCGACATCGTCAAGGCCCTGGTCGTGGGCGCGCATGCGGTCATGATCGGCTCGCTGTTCGCGGGCACCGAGGAAAGCCCCGGTGAAACCATTCTGTATCAGGGCCGCACGTATAAAATCTATCGCGGTATGGGCTCCATCGACGCCATGAAGGAAGGCAGCTCCGACCGCTACTTCCAGGAAAAGAGCAAAAAGCTCGTGCCCGAGGGCATCGTGGGCCGCGTGCCCTACCGTGGTCAGGTGATGGAAGCGGTGTACCAGCTCATGGGCGGCCTGCGTTCCGGCATGGGCTATGTGGGCGCGCACAACCTCAAGCAGTTGTTCGAGAACACCACGTTCTGCGAGATCTCCTCGGCGGGCCTGCGCGAAAGCCATGTGCACGACGTGGTCATCACCAAGGAAGCCCCCAACTATCGCATTGAGAACTAGAGCGCATTGAAGCCAGGGCAGTTTCGTCTTGAAATTGCCCTGGCCTCTGCGCGAACAGGCCTCCGCCACGGGGCCGGGCGCACAGCGTTAGCGCTGCCGACGCCCAGGCGAACGCCACAGTATATTGATAACACGCATCTCACAGTGAGCATGCTCAGGCTGGCGGCGCAGCGATGCCGTATGCCCCCTGCACATAGGGAACCGGTGCGCCCCCGGCTGGGCGCGCACAGATCATGAGGAAGTTATGCCCAGCAAGGTCATTATCATAGATTACGGCTCGCAAGTTACCCAGCTTATCGCGCGGCGCGTGCGCGAAGCCGGGGTGTATTCTGAAATCCACTCCTGTGTGACCACCGCCGAACAGGTGGCCGCCATGAAGCCCCAGGCCGTCATTTTGTCCGGCGGCCCGGCCAGCGTGGGCGAAGCCGACGCTCCGGCGCTGGACCCCGGTTTTCTGGAACTGGGCGTGCCCGTGCTCGGCATCTGCTATGGCATGCAGCTGCTGGCCCAGAACCTTGGCGGGCAACTGGCCCAGTCCCTCACGCGGGAATACGGCCCGGCCGACCTCAACCTCATCGCGCCCTGCACCCTGATGGACGGCGTCACTTCGCCCACCCGCGTATGGATGAGCCACGGCGACAAGGTTATGGTGCCGCCGCCCGGCTTCACTGTCACGGCCAGCACCAGCACGCTTGAAGTCGCTGCCATGGCTGATGAAAAGCGCAAAATCTACGCTGTGCAGTTCCACCCCGAAGTGCACCACAGCGTAGACGGCGAACGCATGCTCCAGAACTTCCTGTTCAAGATTGTCGGCATCAAGCCCGACTGGACCATGTCGTCCTTTGTGGAGCGCGTGATCAAGGAAATGGCCGAGCAGGCCGGCGACAAGCACGTTGTCTGCGCCCTTTCCGGCGGCATTGACTCCACGGTTGTGGCCGTGCTGCTGCACCGCGCCATCGGCAAGCGCCTGCACTGCATTTTTGTGGATAACGGCCTGCTGCGCCTTGGCGAAGGCGATGAAGTGGTCGGCTTTTTGCGCGAGCATTTTGACCTCAACCTCAATTTTGTGCAGGCGCAGGATCGCTTTCTCTCCAAGCTCAAGGGCGTGGAAGATCCTGAAAAGAAGCGCAAAATCATCGGCCACACCTTTATTGAAATTTTCGACGAAGAAGCCAAAAAGCTTCCTGAAGTGGACTTTCTGGCCCAGGGCACGCTGTATCCCGACGTCATCGAATCCGTTTCCCACAAGGGCCCCAGCGCGGTCATCAAGAGCCACCACAATGTGGGCGGCCTGCCCGATACCATGAAGCTCAAGCTCATCGAGCCTTTGCGTGAACTCTTCAAGGACGAAGTGCGCAAGGTTGCTGCCGAACTGGGCATGCCCGACTCCATCGTGTGGCGGCATCCCTTCCCCGGCCCCGGCCTTGCCATCCGCGTGCTTGGAGAAGTGACGGAAGAGCGCCTCAGCATTCTGCGTCAGGCTGACAAAATCGTGCAGCAGGAATTGCGCGAATCCGGCTGGTACCGCAAGGTCTGGCAGGGCTTTGCCGTGCTGCTGCCGCTCAAGACCGTGGGCGTTATGGGCGACGGGCGCACCTATGAGCATGTCATTGCCCTGCGCGTGGTCGACAGCGTGGACGCCATGACTGCAGACTGGGCCCGCCTGCCCGCCGAGCTTATCGAGCGCATGTCAGGTCGTATCATCAATGAGGTCAAGGGCGTCAACCGTGTGGTCTACGACGTGTCCTCCAAGCCGCCCAGCACCATTGAATGGGAATAGGAGAGCCCTATGTTCGGTATAGGCAGCACTGAGCTTCTGGTCATCCTTGTGGTGGCCCTGATTGTGCTTGGCCCCAAGAGCATGGCCAACATTTCGCGCACATTGGGCAAGGCTTTGGGCGAATTCCGCCGGGTTTCCACCGACTTCCAGCGCACCCTCAATGCCGAGGTTGAAGAGGAAGAACAGAAAAAGCGTAAAAAAGAGGCTGCCCAGGCTGCCAGAGAAGCCGCCAGAGCTGAAGCCGAAGCCGCCGCGCAGGCCGCCGCCCAGGCGGCTGGCCAGGCGGCTGGCCAGACAGCTGGACAGACTGCAGAGCAAGCTGCAGACCAGACGCCCCAGGCTGACGCGCAGACGACGGAGCCGCAAGACACCCCGGCGGCTGAGGCCGTGCTGGACACCACTGCGGTGCATCCCGAACAGCCTGCCGAGCAAGCCCAGGCTTCTGCCGAAGCCCAGGCTGCCAGCCAGCATGCGCCGGAAGCCGCAACCGAGGCAGAGCAGCCGCAGGCGTCTGCTGCCAGCGAGACGGCAAATGCCGACGCTGGCGTGCCAGTGCCGCCCGAGGGCAGCCCTTTGGCCGAAGCCCTTGCACGAACGGAAGCTGAAGCCCGCGCGGCGGAAGCCCGCCTGGCTCAGACCGCAACAGCCTCTGAAAACGGCGGCAAGGCATGATTGAAGAAAAAAAAGCCCCTCTTGAGCAGGCTGCACTTGATGCCAAGGCGGCCGACTCCCCGGAGTCCGGCCAGGATTCGGATGCATCCGCCGCTCTGTCCGTTATAGGCCAGATTGATCTTGAGGCCGCCAGCAAGCTGGCGGCCTCTGCCACGCCATCAACTCCATCCGTGCCATCAACGCCATCGGGCGACGCGGGCACTGCCGCTGCGACAAGCGTCACCGCAGGCGCTACGGCGGCCGAAGTAACAGCGGCTGCGGCAAACGTCACGGCTGGCGCCACGGCAGGCCCCACGCCCGACGCCGCAAACGCTGTGGCTGACGTCGCGCCCGATGCCGCAAACGCAGCAACAGCGGCTGCGGCAAACGTCACGGCTGGCGCTACGGCCAACGCCACGGCAGCCCCCACGCCCGACGCCGGGCCCCTTGCCGCCGACGACGCCGCAGAAAAAGCCCTTGCTGCAGAGCCGCAGAATGCGGCCACTCCAGAAGCCGCCGCCGATTCCCCTGCTGCGCACACGGCAACAGAGCCAGCGGCCGCTGCCCCTGAAGAAACTCCGCCGACAGAAGCCACTCCGTCGACAGAAGCCACTCCGTCGACAGAAGCCACCCCGGCCACAGCGGCATCGGGCGGTCAGCCCCCGCTGCCCCCGGCAAGCCCCTTTCCGCCTGCGGGCACGTCGGGCGACGCTCCTCTTCCCGTTGCATCGGGCGGCAACCTCCCCGCCACCCCCGATGACGACGATGACGACGATGAGCCGGACAAGGCCATGGGCCTTATGGACCACCTTGGTGAACTGCGCATGCGCATCGTGCGCTGCTGCATTGCCATTGTTCTGGGATTTTTTGCCTGCTGGGCCGTGGTAGACCCCATTTTTAACGCTCTGGTGGACCCGCTGCTGGCCGTGCTGCCCAAGGGCTCGCACGCCATTTACACCACCCTGCCCGAAGGCTTTTTCACGCGCATGTACATTGCCCTGGTGGCGGGCATCTTTGCGGCCAGCCCGGTGATTTTTTATCAGATCTGGTCCTTCATCGCGCCGGGATTGTATGAAGAGGAAAAAAAATACATCATTCCCATTGCGGTGATGTCCGCCCTGTTCTTCGCGTGCGGCGGGGCATTCTGCTACTTTGTGGTCTTTCCCTACGCTTTCAGCTTTTTTGTGAGCTTTGCCACGGAAGAAATCGTGGCCATGCCCAAGGTCAGCGATTATCTGAGTTTTGTGCTCAAGCTTATTCTGGCCTTCGGCATCATCTTTGAAATGCCGCTTTTCGCCTTCTTTTTGGCCCGCATGGGCGTCATCACCGGCGCCATGATGCGCAAGGCACGGCGCTACGCCATCCTTGGCATCTTCGTCGTGGCGGCCATTCTTACACCGCCGGACGTGGTTTCGCAGCTTCTCATGGCTTGCCCCATGCTCGTGTTGTATGAAATAAGTATTTTAGTGGCCGCCGCTTTTGGCCGCAAACCCAAAAAGAGCGAAGACGAACAAAGCGAAGGCCAGGAAAAACAGGCCGCCGCTGGCGGAACTTCTGACGCATCCAAAGACGCCAAGGCCGCCAGCACCTCGGAGGAATCATGAGTACCGCCCCGCGCACGTCCACACAGGCGCGCACCAGCGCCGAAACCGACATACGCCTTGAACTGACGCTGGACGGCCAGGGCAAAACGGATATCAGAACAGGCTTTGGCCTGCTGGATCACATGCTCACTCTGACGGCATTCTGGGCAGGCATGGACCTCACCCTCATCTGTGAGGGCGATATGGAAGTGGACGCCCACCACACCGCTGAAGACGTGGGCCTTACCCTGGGCAAAAGTCTGCTCGAAGCGCTGGGCGACAGGGCAGGCATTGCCCGCGTCGGCTACGGCCGCGTGCCCATGGATGAAGCCCTTACCGAAGTTACCGTAGACCTTTCAGGCCGCCCCTGGCTTGAATGGCGCGGCGACGATCTGTTGCCACCCGTACTCGCCGGGGAGGAAAAAGACCTCTGGCGTGAATATTACAAGGCTCTTGCAAGCGGCGCACGCTGCAATCTGCATGTGGAGATGCGCTACGGCAAGAATGGCCACCACCTGCTGGAATCCGCCGCCAAGGGTCTGGGCCTTGCACTGGCTCAGGCGGTGCGGCGGCACGGCACAACCATCCGCAGCACCAAGGGAGGTCTTGATTAATGCATAACCGCCTGAATATATTGCTACTCATTGTACTGAGCCTCGTTCTTGCCCTGGGGGCCTGCTCCAAGCGTCCGCGCAGCACAGCCGATGTGCCGCGCAACCTCTCCGGCACCTATTCCATCACCGTGGCTCCCTTTACCCAACCCGTCAACGCAAGCCAGCTTATCATGGGGCGCATCCCCGAAGGCCAGGGGCGCGTTCCCGAAGACATGCTGACCTCCCTGGACATGCAACTGCGCCGCACACTGACCACCGAGACCAACCGGCAATACAAGTTTATCAGCATGCGCACCCTGCCCAAGGATCTGACGACCTTTCACAGTTCCGAACAGCCGCAGGCTTTGCCCCGCTGGATAGAATACGGCAAAAAGCAGGGCGCACAGGTGCTGCTTATTCCTCAGGTGCTGGACTGGCACGAACGTGAAGGCTCCACGGCCGGGGTAACCCAGTCGGCCCACGTGCGCGTCGAATTCTTTTTGCTGCGCGTCGACACGGGCAGCATTATGGATCGCTCTGTTTTTGAAGAAAAACAGCTGGGCCTGTCGGAAAACCTGCTGAATATGGGTTCGTTCCTCAAGCGCAAGGGTCAGTGGGTCACTGCCGAGGATCTCAGCGTGGAAAGCATGCGCAAGGCTGTGAAGGATTTGGGATTATGATTCTGTTTCCTGCGGTAGATATTCAGAACGGCAAGGCCGTCCGCCTCAAGCAGGGACGCGCCCATGAAAGCACGACCTTTGCCGAAAGCCCCGTGGATGCGGCCAAAGCCTGGGAAAATGCCGGGGCACGCTGGCTGCACGTGGTCGACCTGGACGGCGCCTTTGACGGCGCTGCCCAAAGCCGCCACATCGTGCGGGATATCTGCACGGCCCTTTCCATCCCCGTGCAACTGGGCGGGGGCATCCGCGACATGAAAACAGCCGAAGGCTATCTTGAAGCCGGGGTCAGCCGCCTTATCATCGGCACCCTGGCTCTGGAACAGCCGGAGCTTTTCGCCGCCATGTGCCGCGCGTTTCCCGGCCAGATCGGCGTTTCACTGGATGCCGAAGGCGGCCGCCTCAAAAGCCGCGGATGGGTTGAAGATACGGGCATGACCGTTGATTCGGCCCTGCCCCGCCTGCTTGAAGACGGCGCGGCCTTTGTCATCTACACGGATATTGAACGCGACGGCATGCAGTGCGGCGTCAATGTGGCAGCTCTGAAACATCTGGCGCAGCTTTCCACCGTGCCCGTCATTGCGGCGGGCGGCGTGGCCACGCTTGAAGACGTAAAAAACCTCTACCCCCTTACCCTCAATACCAGCCTCGTCGGCGCGGTGAGCGGACGCGCCCTCTACGAGGGAACGCTCAACCTTGAAGAGGCCAATGCCTGGATCGACGCCCAGGCTGGTGCATGAGGTTAGGACTGGATACTTTGGGATGCTTTGTGGGGGAGGGACCCTTTTGCAAAAGGGTCTCCTCCCCCACACCCCCACCCCCTAAGGAAACGCTGATTTATTCCGTTTGGCGGACTTGCTTCACTTTTTTTGAAACAGTCGAGGACGGAAGAGTCCACTCCTGATTCAAAAAAAGATCGCGCCTTGCCAAACGAAACAACTGCGCGTTTCCATGAGGCTCTTTAATCAGTGCTTCCTTAAGATAGTTCAAAGTGTGTTGTGATTTGGAAAGGGCCAAAGGCAGCGTCTTCCAGCCATCACACCATCGCAAAGTTCATCTATTCTGCTGATAGCAAAAACACACAGGCCCATGCGGACACCATAACGTCCACATGGGCCTGTTGCGTTGGGCACGTGTATGCCGGGCGCTGGCCCTAGCCTGGCCTGTCGGTGCTGTCGGCCCTGTCTGGCCCCTCTTTGGCTGGTCTTGGCCTGCCTGCCCCGTTCTGGCCTGCCTGCCCCGTTCTGGCCTGCCTGCCCCGGTCTGGTCTGTTGGCACTGCCTGGGCCGCCCTTGCCAAGCCGTCGGGCAGTACCTATACTCTCTGCATGAAGTCAGCTTTTTATAAACAGCAACACCCTGGCCGCCCTTTTTGCGGCTACCCTGAAGAGCGCTACTGGCGTTCTTTCCTTTAATTCCTCGCACGCAGATGTTCTTTGTGGCGGCGGCCCCATCAGGCGGCCGACGCTCTGGTTGTTTCAAATCCCGGACAAACTGCCGAAGGGCACCCTCCTGAGGGCTGCCCGGCATAACTGCCCGAACTGCACGCGAGGATAGAATGCTTGTGACCAAACCCCGCCACTGGTTCTGCCTTATGGGAGCCATTGTTTTTGAAGTGGCCGGAACCACGGTAATGAAGATGGCGCAGGGCTGGAATTTTACCCATGCCGCCCTCTTGGGACTGACGCTCATGTGGCTGGCCATTGCCCTTTCCTACTATCTGCTGGCAAAAGCCACCACCGGCCTGCCCGTGGGCGTGGCCTTCGCCTTTTGGGAGGGGTTTGGGCTGACGCTCATAACCTTGTGCAGCGTTGTCCTGCTGGGTGAAAGCATGACCGTCAAGCGCGCCCTTGGGCTTGTATGCGTGCTGGCGGGCGCTCTGCTTGTCCATCACGGAACAGGGCACGGGACAGGGCACGGGGCTGGGCACGGGCCTGGCCTCGAAACTGTAGACGGGGCCGAGGACAGGGCCGAAAATGGGACTGGACACAGGACTGGGCGTGGCAAAAAAGACGCCAATGCCCTCATCCATCCGGCTGCGCGTCCCACATCTGCCGCAGGCTGCACGCCGAAGCAGTTTCGGGCAGGGGTAAGGGCATGACGCAAACCTTCACGTCCTTTTTCAGCCTTTCACTACTGCTGGTTGTGCTGGCCGCCACGCTGGACGTGCTGGCAAACCTTTTACTGGCAAAATCCGGCGGCTTTCGCCGCCGCTGGCTGGGCTTCTTTTCACTGGCGCTTGTGGGCCTGGCTTTTTACTGTCTTTCGCTGGCCGTGCGCCATATGGATCTGGCCGTGGCCTACGCCATGTGGGGCAGCTTTGGAATCCTTGGCACATCCCTTGGCGGCTGGCTGTTTTTCAGCCAGAAGCTGCGGCCCTGCGCCTTTGCTGGCATGGCTTTGCTCATGACAGGCATGGCGCTTTTGCATATGAGTTGACGCCCGGGCGTCTGCCGGAGGCAATTGTGGAAAAAAAATTCTGGGATTATCTCGAAAAGTGGCGCGGTCTTTTCCCGCGCCGCCGGACGCTGCGCTGGCGTGACGGCTGGATACAGAACGGATACTGCTGTGACTGCCGCTACTGCTGCGGCCCGCAGGATTCCAACGAACCCTACCCCATGGCGCTTTTGCCCCACCAGATACACGCTGGCATTGAAAAAGACTTTTACATGCTCAACGCCGACACCGCCTATATGGATGGCCGTGGCTGCAAGTCGTGTTCGCCCAAGGGCTGCGGCCTGCCACGCGAAAACCGGCCCGTGGCATGCGGTCTCTTTCCCTTTGCGCTCATCAATGGCAGCCTGTACGCCTACAAGACCTGCCCGGCCATTCTGTTCACCCCGCTGGCGCAACTGGCCCCGCTGGGGCGTGAAGCCGCCCGCTGGCTCACCGGTTTCAGCCATGATGAATTGCGCCACCTGTCGCTCGACATGGAACCTGCCATTCTGGCGGAAAAATACATTTCCCTGGGCATTCAGATTTTTGACGACAGCGCCGTAAATCTGCAATTGCGCTGACCTCGGAGCAACTTCACACCGAACCTGCTCTGACGGCTGCGTAAGCAGGCTCTCGGCGTGAATGCCTGAACGCCATTTTCCCATACTGACACACGCCGTAACAAGCGCGAAAGCCCATTGAGAACGTCTGTCCTCAATGGGCTTTCGCATTACATATGGACACACGGTTACAGATACTGCAAACAATGAGGATACCTGCGCGGAAGCATGCAGCAGAACCGGGCGGACAAGCCGCTGTTAGAGCAGATCAATTTTGAAATGGCGTGCTGCCCGAAAGACGCTGCCTCCGCATCCCAGTCCTGCAGCAGAAAATTCTTTGTAATACACTAAAATGTAATAAGAGTTTTAGGGGGTGGGGGCGTGGGGGAGGAGACCCTTTTGCAAAAGGGTCCCTCCCCCACAAAGCATTTCATTGGCGAAAGCCAGCCAAGGGCACCGACCCGCCAGCGCTTACCATTCCGGCACAAAGGTGCGGCAGGCGTATTCCTGAGGGATACGGAGGGCGTCGTCAAGCGGCAGGGCCATATAGTGGGCCAGCAAGCTGCGGATAACGCCAGCGTGTGCCACTACCAGCAGAATGCCTGTGGGATAGTGCCGCCGCCAGCGGCGCACGGCTTCAAGGGCGCGGCTTTGCAATTGCGCGAAGCTCTCGCCGCCCTCTGGCTGAAAATGGGCAAAATCCCGGCCCCGCACGTCGTACTGTCCGGGAAAGCGCGCGTCAATCTCGGCCTTTGTCAGGCCCTGCCACTGGCCCATGTCCAGTTCGCGCAGTCCTGGTTCAAAATGTACAGGGGGCGGGCTGGCGGTCCATTCATTTCCGGTCAGAAGAATGGACGTGGTCTCACGGCAACGCCCCAGATCCGAGGACACCACTGCCGCCAGTCTTCCCGCCAATATGGGCATGAAGTCATGAGCCAGAGCGCGTATCTGCCGCTGCCCGGCCGGGCTGAGCGGGATATCGCGGTTTCCCACGATGCGCCGCTCAGGATTGGGCGGCAAAGCGCCGTGACGCACAAGCCACATGCCGTTCATCTGAAATCTCCCAGTTTTTTTCTGTAGCACGCTCCCCGAATTTGGGGCAAGACTTGACAGATTATTTCCATTTTCCGCAAAAATGGCCTTTTGCTGCCGCTACCGCCAGCCTCACCGAGGAGGGGGGGGGTAAACGACGTACTGCCCCGCCCGCCTTACCGTGGCATGGGGGCAAACGGCGCGCGGTCGCCCTGCGCCTGAGTTTCCTGAACGGCCAATGCCGCCAGAGCGGCGCGGGCTATGTCCTCGGGATATGGGGGATATGTGGGACATGGGGGATATGTGGGATATGAGGGATATGGAGGGTGCGGTGAGCACGAAGTGTGCGCAAACAACGGCGACTGCCCAGCCTGCCCAGCCTGATAAGACTGCGGGGTTTGCCCAGCCTGCCCAGCCTGATGAGACTGCGGGGCTTGCGCAGTCTGCCCAGCCTGCGGGGGTTGGGGGGCTTGCCCAGCCTGCGGAAACTGGCCCTGCGCGCGGCCCTGGTCATGGCCCCGAACACCCTGCTCGCCTGTGGGGCAGCCAAGTTCGCGGGCAAGCCGGGCTTCCATGGCCAGAGCCCGATCCATGCGCCCTCTGATGGCTTGAGCCACTTCAGCCCCGAGGCTTTCCAGCTTTTGTTCAAAACGCTGACGCACTGGCACAAAGCTTCCGCCGTAACAGTATTTGTCAGCCAGAAAAACCAGTTCCCTTTCGGTGATGGGCTGGTCGTCGGGCAAGGTCAGGTCCCGGTGATCTTCCACAAGGTGCGCCATGACAGGCAGGTGCAGATGGCGAAATAATCGACCCGCTGCGGCCTCATGCCCTTTTTCGCCCTTGCAGATATCGTGCACCAGCCCCCCGGCCAGGGCAAGATCAGGGTCAAGGGCAAAACCAGGGGCAAAATCCGAATCAGGGCCAGAGTCAGGGCCAGAATTACGGCACGCGCCACAGTCAGAGCTACGGCCAGGATCACGGCCAGAATCACGGCCAGAATCACGGCCAGAGTCACGGCCAGGATCACGGCCAGGGTTGGGGACAGTAACACCTTCCAGAACAGAATTCTTTGCGCGCCGCACCTCAGCCAGGGCTTTTGCCAGGGCCGCGGCCACCGTGCCCACGGCACGGCCATGACGCACCCCCCTTTCAGGCACTCCATGCAGGCGCAGCAGTTCCAGGGCCTCGTCCGGCCGCAAAACATCCCTGCGCAAGGCCAGGAGCTTCATGCGTTCATAGTCTTCAGGCCTGTCCATATCCGGCAACATAAGCCCGTCCGCCACGGGGATGTGACGCACGGGCAAACCTTCAAGAGCGCCCCGCAGGCCATTTTCAGCCCCGACGCGCTCATGGTGCAGCACATGCGCCAGATGGCGGGCTGACAAAAGTGGCGGATGCCCCTCCTGCCCGGCGAAGGTTGGTACAAGAACACTTTCCGGGTCGGACGCATGGGCCTCGAGCAGGGCCTGTATGGTCATGGGCCGCACGAGCGGCACGTCCACGGGCTGCACCAGTACGGGCGTTTCCGCCAGTGCCGGATCGCCTGCCGCCAGTGCCGACAGCCCGGCGCAGACGGAGGAAAACATGCCCTCTTCCGGCCTGGGATTACGCACCACGGCAAGGCCGAGCGCCTGCGCTGCCGGTTCAATGCTTTCCGCGTGCCAGCCTGTGACGACCGAAATATGCTCGATGCCCAGTTGCCGAAAAAGGCGCGCCAGCCCCTCCAGCGCCGAACAAAATTCCCCGTCCGCACCCAGCGGTAGCGGTAGAAGAGCCTTGACCCTGCCCATGCGAGACGCCTGCCCTGCGGCCAGTATCAGAACGCGAGCCGTCACATCAAGCCTTCGCAGTCGCCCACAGTGCAATACGGCCCGTCATGACCCGAGCGATCCTGGCGGACAGACGCCCCCGTCTGAGTGCCGCCCTTGGGCATCTGCACCACACGCACGCGGTTGCCGCAGCGCTCAAGCCTGCCCTGCACCGGCCCAAGACGCGGCAAGGGGCTGCCGCAGGCGCACGGCCCGGGCAAAAGACAGGCCACGTCACCCGTGCGGTAACGGATAAGGGGCATGGCCTCGCGCTCCAGCGTGGTGATGACAACTTCACCTGTCTCGCCAGGCGGCAGCGGTTCATCGCCGCAAAAATCTACAATTTCCACAACAATATCCAGCAGACGCAAATGATAGCCGTCATGGGCCGGGCACTCCACCGCGCCACCATAGGCCGTTTCCGTAAGCCCGTAGTGGTCAAGCACTGTGCAGTTCCATACTGTGGACAGCACGTGCCCCAGCACGGGATCAAGCCTGTCCGCGCTGCTGAGCAGGCCGCAAAGCCCCGGAGGGCCACTCTTGGGAAAATGGCGCAGTAATCCTTCCAGTTGTCCTGGCGCGGCCACGAGACAGTGCGGCCGCACCTCGTCGAGCCACTGCACAATATTCGGGTGGATGCCTGCCAGCGCCCCCTGCGGCGGCGTCACTCTTGCTGACGGACACGAGCCAGTGGCGCAGAACGCGCCCTCCTGCAGCGGATTTTCCTGCATGGGCAGCACTGGCGCCGCCCTTTTCGCCAAGCCTTGTGAGCTTTTGACAGGAACCAGCAGTTCCTGCGGCGGGGTGCACACCTCCACGCCGCACGGACTCAGAGACTGGCGCAGCAGGTCTGCCACGCCATCGGGGCGTGCCGCCCCTGGCAACAGTACCGCCAGTTTTTGCCCGGCCCGCACCAGTTGCGACATGCCCACGCGAAAAAAATCAACGGTTCTGGCAAGGTCTGCTTCGGTAAAGGCCAGCCGCTTGGGGCTGCCCGTGGTGCCGGACGTGCGCAAGGTCACCATGCGCTGCACATCGCCACGCGACACGCAAAGAAAATCCTCCCACCGGGCCAGATCGTCAGCCGTGGTGAAAGGCAGGCCGCGCATATCCTCGGGAGTGAAGCCATCGAGGTCGTATCCGGCCAGATTGCGGGCATAAAAGGCACTGTGGGCCGCCGCGTGGTTCAGGCAACGGGTCAGGGCGCGGGCGCGGGCTTCACGCAGGGTGCGCACCAGGGTGTTGGCGTCTGCGTCCTGCACGCCGCACTGCCCCGCCAGCCAGCCGTCAAGAGGATTGCGAAACCCCCGGCCCGGAGCCGCAGCAGCGGAAGAGGCGCGCGCAGAAGAATCACGCGCGGAAGGATCACGCGAAGCAGTTTCACGCGAAGAAGCCCCGGCAACAGATGAGGAAGGTAAATTCATGAGATGTCCTCCGCATACAGCCGTGTGCCGTTCTGTGCTGTCAGGTTGTGCAGGCAAAAGGGTATCATGCGCCCGTCACGCCGCAAAACGTGGATGCAGCACCCCCGTACGCGCTCAATATCCAGGCTCAGCGCGTCCTGAAAAGCCATGGCGGACAATGTGAAGCGCCGTTCGGCCCCGGCCTGGGCCAAAAACCGGCTGAACCCGTCCAGGTCAGCGCTGGCAGCGCCCGGGCCCGATGACTGTCCGTCTGCCTTTTCCGCTGCAGTGCCGTCGCCGCGCCAGTGCAGGGCCACGAACTGCTTTGCCTTTCTCGCGCCCTCTTCCGCTGACGGCGGCACGCCAGTATCCGCCAAAGAGGCCCCCAGGGCAGACGCATCCCCTGCGCCGGAACCGGCGGCGTCCGCGCTTTGCGGGCGCGGCGAGCAGCAGGACTGGCCCGCGTCCGGCAGCCATTGGAGCGCTGGCGGCGCGTCCTTGGCCCTTTCGCCTACAGGGGCAGAGAGCGCGGCATCGTTACGCCGATAGACAGCGCTGAAGGAGCACAGTTCGTTTTCGCACCCCGGCGGGTGCAGATGCTCCGGGCGCACAAGATCGGGAGCCTGCCGGGTAAAGCAGGCCATAACCTCCGGCAGGGTGAGCCTTGGGGCCTCATCCAGACGCCAGGGGTAGCGCCCGAAAAACGCGGCTGGCTGCACGTGCAGGCCCCGCACCGCTGGCCCCATACGCAGGGCCAGGCGCAACAGGTCGCCCACCTCATTGTCATTGACACCGCGCACAAGGGTTGCCACCAGCACCACGCCAAGGCCAGCCCGGGCGCAGGCTTCCACGGCGCGGCGCTTGAAATCGAGGCAGGGGCGGCCGCGCAGCGTCCTGAATGCCCCGTCGCTCACGCCGTCCCATTGCAGATAGACCGAATCCAGCCCGGCCTGACGCAATGTGGCGGCATAGCCCTCTTCTTCGGCCAGTCGCAACCCGTTGGTATTGACCTGCACAAGGCCAAAGGCCCTCGCGCGCGCAAGGCCGATGATCTGCGGCAGATCGTCACGCACCGTGGGTTCGCCGCCGGAAATCTGCACGTTGCACGGGCCGGACGCAGTTTTGAGCGCGTCCAGCTGGCTGGCGATGCAGGCCAGATCAGGATCCGCGCCGTCCTCCCGCCCTGATCCCCCCGCGCCCGCATAGCAGATGGGACAGGTCATATTGCAGCGCATGGTCACTTCCACAAGGCCCGTACAGGTATGCTGCGCGTGCGCCGGGCACAGGCCGCAGTCAAAGGGGCAGCCCTCGGCTATGGCCGTGCAGGGATGCAGAGGATAGGAAGGGCTTTTGGGGCGCGACCAGGATTCGAACGCAGGAACAGGCACGCCGCCCTGCTCCCCGGCTACGGGCTGGCCTGCGTGGTCTGTCGGATCCTGGGCAGCCGTGCGCCATACAGGCACGCTGAACAGGCCGTGCTCGGGGCAGGTTTTGCGCAGTTCAACACAATGCGGATCGTCCTGCGCCAGCGCGTACACGGCGTCCAGCCGCCGCAGACAGACCGGGCACAGACTCTGGGTTCGGCGCAAAATCATGACGCAGGCATGATGTCCAGATCATAGCTCTGAACCAGTTCGATAATCTTTTCCCAGCATTCGGCCAGCAGGTCGCCGCAGGCCACAGGATTGGGCGCTTCGCCCGGCGCGCCCGACGCCGCGCCAAGCCCGGCGGCTATTTGACTGCAACTTTGGCCGCCGTAAGCATTGGTGCGTTCATAAAACCATGTGGCGTAATCGTTGAGCAGGGGCGTAAGCATGGCGTGCGGCGTTTCAATGGCGGCCCCTTTGCCGGCCACCAGCGCCAGGGTGCAGGCGCCACCAGTGAGCAGGCCGCAAGGCCCGTCCGATTGGCCTATGCCATGGCAAAGGCCATGAACCGCCCGCACAAGGTCGGGATTTTCCTGATCGCGGGCCTGAAGCATAAGCAACATCAGCAACTGACTACAACAATAGCCCTCGTGCACCAGAGGCAGAAGCTCCATCATCATCGGATTCATGCTCTCTCCTTTTGTGCTATCCACAATCCATAGCCGTATTTGCGCCCCCCGCCAGAGGCGGAAGCGGAACAGGAACACCCGCCCGAAATACCCAAGCCCCCGGAGCCGGTTTCCCCATACCAGACCATGCGGGCGGCCAGTTCCACCAGCGCCCGGCTGTGATCCTCATACGTCGCGATCTGAAAGCCCGCCTGCTTGAGATACCGCTCCCACAGCGCCGCAGGACGCGCGCCCTCCATGCAGGATGCGCCCGTGCCCTGCGCAGCGGAAAAAACGGGATCAGCGCCTTCTGGCTGCGCCCCTGCACTGGTTGCGGAATTTTGCTCCAGGCCGCGCACGCGCGCCGGTATGGCAGAAGCCTCTGCATCGCGCCGTGTAAGGTCGCTGAACAGCAGCACGCCGCCTGGGCGCAGTGCGCGCAGACACTGCCGCAGCACGTCCAGCGGGTCTGCCAGCAAAGAAAGTACGCATTCGCACACAAGTCCGTCAACGCTGCCTGCCGCCAGAGGCAACCGGGCCATGTCCGCCCGGATGATCCCCCCACAGGCTTCGTCAGCCGCACTCACGGCTTCGGGCTGCACCTGCCTGTCCAGACCCATCACGTCATATCCGGCCTGTCGCAGCAGCTCCAGGGTGGCCCCGCAGCCGCAGCCCATGTCCAGCACAAGGCCGCCGGGCGCAAGGCCGCAGAGGCTGCGGCACAGTTCAAGGCCCCTCAGGGTCAGGGCCGTGCCGCCGGGACGCCAGACAGTGCCAGCCACGCGGCGGAAGGATTCACTCTCCCACAGGGCGCTCATTTGTCTTCCAGCAGAGCTTCCACCTCAACCATCTTGCCTTCAGCCAGGGATTTTGGCGTCTGGGTCAGGCCGCACTTGGGGCAGCGCGGTAAAATGACGTCAAAAGCGCTGTTGAGGTAAAAAACCGGAACCTTGCCCTGTTCAAGGGGCACATTGCAGCGACAGCATACCCATTGGCCGCCGTCGGGCGCGTAATTGGGGCCCATGCTCATGACTGTCCTCCTTGCCCGCCGCGCTGCCCGTCCGTGCAGCACTGGTGGCTGTTGATGACGTCCACGGCCTCGTGACCGCCGGAACCGGGCACCACCATACGGTGGCACCACGCATCGTGGAGTAGAAAGCTTTCGCCCTCGGGCTCATACTCTACCCAGAATGTTACCTGACGGGGACGCCAGGAGCCGAGAATGTGACCATTGTCAAGATTTTTAAAGCAGTGCCCGCTGGCTTCTGCCCCGGCCACGGCAGCTTCAATGTCTTCCAGCAGAATATGCCGCTCTTCCAGCCGGATCAACATTTCGGCGCTGATAAGAACCCGCCCCTTGCCTGGCTCCGGCGCGTCCTGTCCCAGCCAGTCCCGCATGAGGCGGCGGCGCAGGGCTGCGCGGTTGGCGCGGCGCGCGGACAGGCCGGGGCCTTTTTCCTTGCCGCCTCCAGAGTTGGCGCATGCGGGAAAGAGCAGATCAAGCAGATGCCAGCATTCCTTGCCGCTGGCCGCCATGCGGTCGCGGCACATGATGCAGGAGGCAAGACCGGCATGGGGCAGTTCCCCTGAGCGGTGTGCGGCCATGGCATCCGCAAGTTCGGGCTGGGCGCACCACACAAGGCCGCCATAGCCGCAGCAGGCTGTGGACGCTCCGGTGAGGCGCGGCTCTTCAACACG
>Ga0265295_1001514_pt1 | contig 40735 bp, 29 predicted proteins | sample Munlansysbiofilm_FD_192503 | JGI IMG/M metagenome (GOLD analysis project Ga0265295, IMG submission 192503) | Leachate microbial communities from a municipal landfill in Southern Ontario, Canada - Methane capture system biofilm | ecosystem: Engineered > Solid waste > Landfill > Unclassified ... | reverse complement strand
TCAATTCATCCTTAACACGATAAATTCCCCGCCTGAATTTATTTACAAAACCTAATACTTTCATTGCCTCAGAAATTATTGGATTTCTATAATCATTAACAGCAGGGAAATTTTCGGGGCGAGCATTTCCATAAAGATTGCCAGGATTAGAAATCATGATACTCCTATTGAACTCATAAAATCTCGCAGGGGTATTTGTTTGATAGTCACGATGCATTAGAGAATTCATTAATAATTCACGAATTGCCAAATGTGGATAATTACGAATATTCTCTTCGCGCAATGCTGAAACAGGAACAGGTCTGGATGCTGAAACAGATGTCTCCACAAAAGAATCAAGTTTCGGTAATATTTCACATAAATTTCCCGAATATTTGTATTGAGAAACGACATCAGTTGCCATATTATCTCCAACGAATCTAACATACTGCAAGTATGCCCCCGGCAAAAAGTATTCTGGGTTTTTACCAAACAAAATAATAGCAGCATAAGTTGGACAGTTATATCTCAGATCATAGAACCTTAATGAAGCTAACTGATATTCAATGCTACGTTTTTCGCTTTTTAATATATCCTTATCAATTGCTCTTGGTAGATAAAAAGACGAAAAAACATCCGTTTTAATATCGTCCAATGTTGCATCCAAACAAGGTAATGTATCGAAAGTCCCAGCTTGTGAAATACGTTTTTCGATTAAAATTTTTTCTTCCGATTCGTTTGCAATAGCTTTTCGAGGACCAATCCGAATCCATATTTTTCCTTTATACCGTAAAGGTGTTAATACTGACGGCTGCACCTCGACCACAGCCAAATCGCCTCCATCAAAACTGTATTTTTGAACAGTGAGAGCAGGTTGTGGCAAAACATTACCATCCGAACGAATAGATGCTAAATTCAATAAAAGCTCATCTGTCACTTTCAATCCGCTCAATTCTCCATTATCCCTTGCTCCAATAATTAAATATCCGGGTTTATTATGATTGGCAATATCATTAGCAAAAGCACATACTGCCTCACAAAACTTATCTGTATTGTGGGTCGATATCGTTCGTTCTACCCTGTCGCTTTCGAGGTCGGATAATAACTTTAATATTTGTTTTGATGTAAGCATGGATTAAAAAAGGTTATTATAAATATTTTTTGCAAAATCGACTGTGGTCCAAGTGGCAATCTCTATCCATATTTTGTTATTTTCAAATTCTTGCCACACTTTTTTATCACCTGATTGCAAACCATCATAAACCCTTTTAATGCTTTGCTCTAAAGACTCCCATTCACTTTCTGGTAGTTTTGTTTGGGCAGAATCTTTTAAATACTTTTCAACTTTAGCTTTTAGCATTTTAAAACCTTTTACCTTAAACTCATCTTTCAGATTTTTTTCCTCGAGATATGCTTCCAACCCTGATGAAAGTTTTGCTTCGGCTTCGGCTTTGCGTTTTTCTGCTTCTTGCTGTTTAAATGCTTCAATTTCTTCTAGTTTAGTTTGTATTTCGATAGCTTTTAATACATCTTGTTTGAGTTTGTGATGCGAAACATTATCTAGATCTAAAGCTTCTGCTTGTTCAATTAGCAAAAGAGCTGATTTGTTTTCATTGTTTTGGTAATAGATTTGGGCTTGAGAAATGAGGGAATTGAATTGGTTGCTTAAACGAATATTTTGAGGCAAATAATCTTGAATCGAATGCATATCCTCTTCATTTAAAATATCATAAAAAGATGTTGGGTGTGTCTTTTTATTTGATAATTCAGTAAATGTTTGTAAAAACTCATTGTGTTGTTTTGCAGTTAAGAACTCATTTTCATCCCGAGTTGTAGACATTTTCATATAATGAAATAATACATCATCTGCTGACACGGGAACGGAAGAAAGTGTTACCAATTCTATAATTGACTTATTCTTTGACCATTTAAATCCCAAGGTTTCACTCATAACATATTCAAAAATCCCTAATGCTTTTTTTATAGGAATTTCTTTGTCAGTATTTATCTTAGTTAATTTAATGCTTATCTGCCCTAAACCGTTCGGCTTACCTTGTCCAATTTGATGAAAACAATTATCATTAGTATGAAAAGTTAAAGCAGATAATAGAGCTCCATACTCTACTGTATTCAAGTTAAAGAACCTTATTTTAGATTTAAATACAGTATCTTTTTTTACTGGAATCATTATTGTGTCAAGCTTTTTATTGAAATCTTCCTTATTTCCCCAAATGCTATTTTTAAGAGGATACCGCTTCCATCCGCGTATTTTGCTATCATTATATGTTAAATATTCCTCTGTTTTACCATTTTTGCCATTTTGCTCAATATAATTTGGATAGTAAGAAGCCTTTGGAGAACCGAGTGTAAAGTATAACTTATTATCAATTTCAGCATTATTAGTCATTGCATGGTTAAATTGCACCCTACCTTTTAAACTTTGATTATCATGAATTCCACCAAAAAGGCAATCAGACATGTCAAAACAGTTATTTCTATGGTTTTCTGGTAGGGTTTCATATGGTGCTTTATCAAAAGGCAATTTATAAAGAAATGCGAGACCAAAATCCTTGATATTGTATGCATTATCATTCTTTATAACGCGAAAAAAAACAGGAATATTTTGATTGGAATTCAGTAATTTATTAACTCTATCCCACTCTGCTGATTCTGAATAAATAAACTTAAAATGATTAAAATCTCTTTCTGATATTTCATACTTTTCCTCTTTATTAGGCTCAATAAATACGAACTCGTAAAATTTACCTGCACCTTTAGTTAATTTTTTAGGTCTAGGAAATATCCACTTGTCAGGTTGGCCGGTAAGAACTATTGTTCCTTTGAATTCGCCGGAATTTGATACTTTTAAGCGATTATCTTTGTACTCACAACAATATTCATCATCTAGTTCAAAATTCAAATTGCCAAGATTGAAGTTTTTCAACATTTCATATTTATAAGCTGCTGTTTTAGGGTCAAAAGACTTACCGTTAACATCTACATTATTTCTTAAATCAATACCCTCATTTTTGGAGAAGTTACGTCTAAAAACATTATTGTTAAAACCTTTAGAATTAATATATTCATCTATTCGTGTATGCGCAATTCTGTATGGCTTACCACAATTGATAACAACATAATTGTTCCCTTCCCGTTTCAACCAACCACAAAGTAAATTACTCTGTTGTTGCTTTAATGGATAAAGTCTTTCATTATCCCACTCTCTTTGAGCAAATTTCATGTTCTTATTTACTCGCATTTTGCTAAAACTAATTATTTCTAGAACATTCCGAATGCATCCTTTAAGGCTTGTAGCAGGTATAAAATACTTACCATTAATATTGCAAAAAGAATTGTACTTCAAATTTCCTTCATCGGCATCACTTCTTACATGACCGTTTCTGACAAAAACAGGGCTTTCAGCTTTAACTTCAAGTTCAATTGACCCACTAATCCCATCTTTAAAAGGTACATCATGTGAGATTTTATCTGCCCAATTAGGATAAAAAACATCATCAGAAACAGGCACAAAATTATATGGTGACTTTATACTCATAACTTATTCCTCCTTATTATTTTTAGTAAAACCTACAAAAACCAATTCCGCTGGTTGTAAAACTTTCATATTATTACATTGATTATCTTCTTTTTCACGCCAATATTGACGAAATTGAAGACCTAACACTTTGTCAAAGTTTGCGATGTATTTTTGTTCTGAATACACAAAGCTATCTGATGATTTTGCACTTACATCAAACTTATTTACAAGATATTCGCCATCACTATATTTGACACTAATTGAATTTAAACCATCGCATAATTGAGCTTCAACAACAAATGGATTTTCTCCATCAATAAGCTCTCTTTCATATTCGGCGTTTTTTAAAACTTCGGGAGTCGACTTATTACTCCACCAAATATAGCCTTCATATTTTGATTTTTCTATCTTTTTCATTTTATTCTGGTTTAATAAGTTTTCCATTAAAAATTCCATTTCCGCGATTTACACCACCTCCCAGTGGCAACATTCCAGTGCAAATATCATTAAGGGCTGATTCAAATGCTTCTTTTATAGTCTTGCCATAATCATTATTAAATACAGCTTTGTTAACTAGTATTTTTAACTCAAAATTTGATCCTTTACCATAAATAGTTTCCTCACTAAATAACATACCATCAATGGCACCGCCGGTAAAACGATCTATGGAAACATGATTCAGAACTTTTGTATCAAACTCTTTTTTGGAGATAATGTCTGAAATTAATACATTGCCACGATATTGATTTTCAGTTTTACCGCTTACTTTGTCTCCCTCTGAACCAAAAAGTGTCCGAACAGCAACATTGTTTTTGCCTATATATTTTTCAATTTCATTTGTCTCTAATTTTTCTACAAAAACACCTCTGTTCTTATTATAATAAAATGCGGTTCTATGCGATAATGCCCCTTTTACAGAGCTACCCGGAATTAATACATTTTTCTCTTTAAAAAATGCTGTTCCATTTTCCCATGAAATATAATCTTCAAAAACTGGTGTAAAATCCGCATTTTCATTACCAAAACCTGAACTGAAAAGGAAAAAATCTTCAGGTTCTAATTCGAGTTTATACTCCAGCCAGCAATCATCACTTGCTTTTTCTTCAAAAGATGAAGCGTTTTCCCAAAACTTCATTTCGAATAAAGAAGATGATTTTTCGAGATAATCGTTTAATTCAATCTGCTTGGAAAAATCAATTAGTCTTGTTTTAACCTCAACTATACTTACTTCTCCAAAACCACTTCTTGTTCCACCTCCAAATCGAATTGTTTTTGAGCTAAGTTGTTTCAAAACATTTTGAAAATTTGCTTCATCTTCATCCTTTTCAGCAACATATTCAATTTCAAAACAAAAACGAGTGCCTTTATAAACGACTTCCTCATCGAATTTAGCTCCATGAGCTGCAACTCCTTTAGCATCAATCCTTACATGCTGCCTAATAGGTAGATACTTAAATTTTGAAAAATAATCGTTTTCCCAATCAATATTTTGCAAACCGTCAATAGGAACACCTTTGCTATCCAACATTTTACCCTCCGTAAATATTATTTTTGAGCCAATATCAATGCTATCTAATTTATCAATTGGTTTGTATTTTTGCTTTAATCTTTCTGCTTTTTCTTTGGCAGTTTCCTGAAACCCAAAAAAAACTTTTGCATTATTTTCTCCTATTGCATGTCTCAAAATTCCAGAGATGCTTGTACCGGGTAAATATGGAAACCCATTAACATCTCTCGCCACAGGAGCATCAGTAATAATATCAATATTCCCCGAACCGACAGATAGTGGAGTTTCTGCTTCCAAAACTACACGAGCTAGGTATCTTTTTGTGTATATATTATTTTGCATTTTTTGTCCTCCTACAAATTTTTGCCATTTCAGCGGCAAGGTTTATAATTGCGAACTGTATGTTTTTATCAGATAATTCTGGTTTAGCAAAGAAGTCTTTCAGTTTGTTCCGTCTATTTCTATCATCCCACTTTTCTTTAGCTACACCATGTGTTAAATATGCATCAGGAATTTCTTTACCATCTCGGCTTTTTGCTTTTGTAAACAACTCTCTTTCTATTTCAGTTTTTGTTTTATATTGCATAGCAATTTTTCTGATGTTGCCCCATTGTGATGCAAAACTTTCTTTGCCTTTGTAATCGGATATGTTCTTGACAACGAATTCATTCACAAGTTCAATAGTGTCAAATTCAAGTTTTTCTTGAAATTGTTGCTGCTTTAAAAATGTTATAAGTTGCGTTCCGGAGTTTTGTGTTATTTCATTTTTATTATCCTGCTGTTTATTCTTATCAAGATCATCTGATTTTTTGAGTTGAAAAACAGCCTTATAATTTTCATCTGCGTCTAAAAACTCTGGATTATAAATAACCTTTCCAAAACCTTCGTTCTTAAAAGAACCCACATATTGCGATGTTTTAGGGCATAATGAGGATTTTACATAAAATACCGAGCCTTTTTCAATTCCGCATCGGTCAGCATCGCGGGTCTGCCGTTTGAAATTCCATGGTGCATATTGAAAGGTTCGCACTTGTGAGAGCTCCCAAATCATAGCCTCAACGGGGGCATCAATTTCCAATTGTTTGGGTGTTGGCCTGAATGTTGGAAGTCCTGTATTTTCATCAATGAATATCAGTCTGCTGTCTGCATAAACAGCAACAATGCCATTTTCGTTTTTTTGAGATGGTATATTTTCAAATTTGTATTCTTCAATATTGACCAAACCATATTGCGCTGTTCTTGAACGCCCGATTCGTTTTTGTCCTGTGATTTTCTGTTTGATTTTTTCGATAATTTCACTATCAACATCATTGTCAAATTCGACTTCAAAAAACATCGTCGTCTCAGCATTTATTGACTGATATCCATACATGGCTTCATCTTTTGATCGGCGACTATTTCGGTCGTATGCTGATTTAATTGCAAAAGACTTATCAACAGGAATTTCATATCCCTTATTGTTTTCAAAGGAATAAAACCCCAAACGACATTGTTTTAGTTGTAGTTCTTTATTATCATGCATAATATAAAAAACTTCTTTGTCATCTTTTGGATGGGACATTACAGCAGGAACTCTTAGCCCCCTGATATTAGAAATTGCAGGATGAGCATCACCAAATCGCACTTTGCCACTGTGAAAAATGATTGATGCTTCAGAATAATTATCCTCCCTATATAAACTCTGAGCTACTATCCCAAGAAAATTACTACCGGGGATAAAATCAAGACTCTCTTGATTTCCTTCAGTAGCCGCTTTTTGATTTATTATTACATCTGTAATTAATTTGCATCTGAATTGTAATACTTTCATGATTTTACCTCCTTATCATTATTTATCGAAAACTTGCATCGTCCCAAACCTCTGTTCCTATTAACACCAAGTCGTTTAACAAATCGCAACCCATTAACTAAATCATCAAAAATATTATCCGGAACATCTAATATCTCGCCATACAATTTGCAAGGCACAGTAACTTCAATTTTTCTTAAACTATGATCTTTGGCAATACCATCATCATCTATTGCAGTAGATGAAATCGCACTATACAAATGTGCTTTAAGATTTTCTTTAAGAATTATATCTCTTTCAACTTCAGACAAAACTGCATTTGTAAAAAACATTGTGCCTTTTATGTGCTTAGTTTTATCATCAAAATGTCCAAAAGCATTATTTACATTATCATTAGCGGAACATAAAGTCTCAACTGCTTCTCGTAGCAAACCTTTAATAGTTTTTCCAGGAACAAATGGCAAGCCATTTTTATCTTTTACAACTGTGGAATCTAAATCAGCTCCGGCTGCTAATCCAGATCCAGTATGCCAATCAGTAAAAAACTCTATTTCATATTTTATATTTTTCATGTTTATTTAGTTTTAGTATTATCCGTTTCTTGATTAATTACAGTATGTAATGATATAACATCATAAACAGGGCTATGATATAAATTATCTCTTTTTTGGCTTTCTAATTCTTTGATTAAACTACAAACTTTTTTACCTTCAAAAGTAGTTTTCATTCTCTTTAACTTTTGTTGGGCAAGCTGACTATTTTCAAACAAAACACTTATCCATTCTCGATAATGAGACTTTAGGGCATTCCCTTCTTTTGAATTTAATTCTTTCGAAACTTCAATCAATTTATCAATAGTCCATCTGTCTTTTGTTTCATCCAAATAATATGGACCAAACTTAAATGAAGTACCACTAGCTGTTAATTCTCTTTCTATTAAATCATCAAATCTCTCTATAAAGCTATCCTGAATTTTGTAATACATTAAACATGAAGGAGCAAGCCCTTGTTGAAGTCTATTTTTATCTTTTGCGTCTTCCTTAGCTTTTTTGCACAAGTCTTCTGCCAAATTATATCCATAATAAAATGGGAATGATGATTTCATAAAAGAAATACCGGCACATGCTGTTAGTTTGTCAAATGAAAGATTTCCCTTTTTCAACACATCGCCCAAAAGTTGTTTAGTTTGATTTTCGAACTCCTCAAGGAATTTCCGAGTAAATTCAATAGCAACATCAGCCCTACAAATTATTGTCAAATCATCACCACCCAAAACAATTGGGCGAATTGGGATAAAGTCAAGTTCTATTAATTTGTACTTATCGTTAACTACTTTGTATGCTTCCTGCGCTGCGTTAACAGTAGCTTCATTAAGGTTTTCTGAAAATTCTTTCAAAAGATTTTCGTCTTTTCCAATTTTCTGTACAACAAGTCCTAACCCATTGCCGTCAGCATGTATTACTGCAATCCAGTCATTTTTTGAAGGAATTTTATCAACTTGTAGGGTGATTTTTTCTTCAATTTTGTTAATGTCACCAAAGATTTTACTACAAAGTTTAGAATTTGCATTAAAAGCTACTTTCCTCTTTTTCAGAGTAGCTATGTCAAGATAATCTTTTCCTTCTTCTTTAACAGCTGGCATTCCAGTATTTCTGGCACGCCTGATCCCTGTTAGTCCAAGAGTTGTACTATTGTATGGTCTGTTGCGTTGCACTTTTAATTTTTCTTCCAATAAATTGACAGCCTCCTCAAAATCAGTTTCTATCGTAACTACTGCCTGCGAAATAGTAATACCAGGTGCTATTTCCATCACTTTCTTGGGAAATTCTCTAACGGCTTTTTCACACTCATGAATTTCTGTAAAAATGTGTTTAATATTTCCTGCAGCTCTAACAATTGATTTACCCGAACCTTCAAATTTTTCAAATGCTTTGTCGCATATTTCATTTACCAATTCACTGGCTCCGACGATGTCTTGGAGCTTATTCGTCCCAAAAATAAAACTTTGTATTCCTTGAACTGCAGCTCCATATAGATATTTTTTCATAAATTATAATTTAATTCTAACTTAAACATTTTTATTTCATCATATAAATTCTCCACTCACTGCGTGGATTATTAATTTTCATTTTTTGATATATTTCGTTTTTCTTCAACTACTCCAAACCCAATACTCACGCCTTTGCCTAATCCTAAATAATTTGGTAAAAACACATTGGTTTTAAATTCTGCATCAATTGCATGCATTTTAATTCCTTTAAAATCACGAGGATGCTCTTTTTTAATTTTTTTAATTTGCACTTTTACTTCCCTATCGAAAATGCAATCTATTCCTTTGCCAAAACTGAGAATGTTTCCGCGCAATATGTTCTCTAAAAAGAAGTGTTTTTCATCAAGGCTTTTCAGATTTTTGTACAACGGATAATTTTTCTCGTTAAGTGCTAACCAACTATTAATATTATAGGTAAAATATTTATCCCAGGCCTGAATAAGAAATTTATTTACTTTTAAGCTATCAACGCCCATGTTCATATTAACCGAACCAATTTGTAAACTCCAATCTTTTAAATTAAAAAACTGATGGACAATTTCAACGCCCTCCTCAACACAAAAAAATGCGGCTTTTTTATTGATTGTCTTATATTGAATTTTAGGATATTCATAAACAAATTGTTCTTTATCAAAATGATTATGGAATAATAAATCTGGCTGATCTATTTTGCCCAAGACAGCACCTCTAAATTTGGGGATTTCATTTGGCTTTAATACCTTGTCAAACAGAACTGTTAGAGTCTTAATTTTTTTCATTGGTTGAATTTTGCATAAAAATATATAAAATAAATGCAATAAACAATATACATTTATTAATAATGTCAAAAAACAACAAACTATTACTAAAGCTTAAGCGTTCTAAACTCAAAAATCATATCGCACACAGGTTTTAAATATTAGGTCTATGTTTATCGTTTTCGTCAAGAACAATGTTGAGGTATGATTTATATCTCCACCAGGCAATTTCGCCATCTTCGACGGCTTTTTTTACAGCACATTGTGGCTCGTTAACGTGATTGCAATTATAGTATTTACAATTTTTTGAGATTCTAAATATTTCGGGAAAATAGTGATAGATTTCTTCGTTTTTTAATTCTATAATACCATAGGCTTTTATTCCGGGAGAGTCAATAATCCAAGCGTTAAAAGGTAAATAGTGCATTCTGGCATAGGTTGTTGTATGTTTTCCGGTACTATGAGCTTCTGAAATATCGCCAATTTTTAGGTTCATACCAGGAGAAACTGTATTTATTAAAGCGGTTTTTCCAACACCGCTATGTCCAGCAATTAGACTTGTTTTATCTTTTAAAGCAGTACGTAGTTCCTCAATCCCAAGTTTATTAATTATCGAAGTTGCAATTACCTGATAGCCAATTTCATTATAAGTCGCCATTAGCTCAGCAATTTCAGGATACTCGTCTTCGGAGTATATATCTGCCTTATTAAACACAATAATTGTTGGAATACTGTATGCTTCTGCCGACACAAGAAATCTATCTAAGAAAGTTGTTGTTGTAACTGGGTTTCGCAACGTAAACACAAAAACTGTTTGATCAATATTAGAAGCTAATACATGACTTAGTTTTGACAAGTTTGTAGAACGCCGAATTATACAGTTTTTACGAGGTAATATTTTAGTTATTACTCCAGTATTTTCATCCAATATTTCAATTTTCACATTATCTCCAACAGCAACTGGGTTTGTACTTCGATAACCCTTAAGCCTAAGTTTGCCTCGAATACTACAAGATAATTCCTCGGATTCAGTTTTCACTATATAACCCGATCCAGTTGACTGTATGACTTTTCCTGTGATCATAAAATAATTGCAAATATAATCCATTTCGGATAATATCTTTGTAATTTAAAAAATATCCCTCAACTCAATATGTCAGTTTAACTTATTTACAATTACAACTAATCATCATGACTACTGATTATTTCATCTTTTTGAAATTTAAGAGCTTCGGCAACATTTATTATATGGTCTCCAATAATTTCACATATAGTAATCATGTCTATATAAACAACGCTTGAGTTGTAAGTATATTTGTTTTCTTTAAGATTCTTACTGTTCTGTTTTTTTAATTGAGTTCTAAACGAATTTATGCGGTTTTCAATCTCTATAATTTCGTTGATTTCAATTTTGTCTGCCCCCATATTTTCTAAAAAACCCACCATAAGTTCAAAGTCTCTATCTAAAAGCTCAAATAATCCTTGTATATCATTTCTTTGCTCGGGAGTAAACCATATTTTCTTTTTGTGTTTACGAAGCAATACGCGCGATAAATTAAAATTTCCATCGGCAATTGATTCAATATTATCGCTAATTTTAAGCAATGTTCTAATTCTACGAGCCCCGCTAATACTCAATTCTCCTTCAGAAACATTAGTAAGATAGTTTGCGATATCTGCTTCGATATCGTCCATGATAAGTTCGTTTTTACTAATTTTTTCACCTAATTTTTTCACCTTTTTATCGTCGGTTTCAGCAAATAGTTTTTTTACTTGACCGAACATTTTAAATGATTTTTTACCATATTCGGCAATTTCTTTTCGAGCTTGTAAAATTGACATCTCTGAGGTAGATAACATTCCAGTTTGGATAAATTTTAATCCAAACTCTTCTTCCTCATCTTTTTTACCCCTTACAATTTTTGTAACTACTTTTTCGATAAATTTGACAAACCATATCTGTATAAGTACATTAGTTATATTAAAAACTGTATGAAACAAAGCTAGGGCAACAGGAATTGCAGTAACATGAGTAAAAGGCGATGCTCCACCAACTTGTTCGGTAATACCGGCGATAAAGTTAAGAATTGGTCGGTAAAATATCAAAACCCAGATTACGCCAAAAACATTAAACATTAAATGTGCCATTGCTGCACGTTTTGCAGATTTATTTGCAATCATTGCTGCCATATTAGCAGTTATAGTTGTTCCAATATTTTCGCCCAAAATCATTGCAGCAGCCATATCAAAACTAATCCAACCACTGTAGCACATAACCAATGTCAACGCCATAGTCGCACTCGATGATTGAATAACAACTGTAAGTGATGTACCAATAAATAAAAATATTAAAATACTTAAAAACCCTAAATCGGTATAAGACTGTAAAAAATTGAGTATTTCGGGATTACTGTTAATGTCTGGAACACTAGCTTTAAGCAAATCGAGACCAATAAATAATAAGCCAAAGCCCATAATTACTTCACCCCACGATTTTCGGATACTTTTTTTAGAAAACACCAGCGGAAAACCAATACCTATTAAAGGTAAAGCCAATGCGGAGATTTTTACTTTAAAACCTAATAATGAAATTATCCATGCAGTAACAGTAGTACCAATGTTAGCACCCATAATTACCCCAATTGATTCTGTAAGGGATAATAATCCGGCATTAACAAAACTAACAACCATAACAGTAGTGGCCGACGACGACTGAATAATAGCAGTAATCATTACTCCTGTAAGAACACCAAAAACTCTGTTTGATGTCATTGCAGCAAGAATTTTACGCAAATTGTGACCTGCTACTTTCTGTAGAGCTTCGCTCATAAGTTTCATCCCAAAAAGAAACAAAACCAAGGCTCCAATAAGCGTTAAGAAATCTAGTATCCCATATTCCATATCAACAAAATATCAGTTGCAAGTTTAGCATCTTTAAATTTGATATGTTAAGTTTCAATGTTAAGTTATTGTGAAATAAAAGATTGAATGAGAAAGTAAAAAACAACTAGGTTTCCCTCACTTTGGCATTATATCAAGTTCTATTCACCATCATGGCTGCTAATTATTTCTTCTTTTTTATATTTAATAGCTTCGGCAATATTAATAAGATGGTCTCCAAGAATTTCACAAATTGTAATAATATCAATATAAATGACACTCGAATCGTAAGTGTATTTTTTGTTTTTTAGATTAAGACTATTTTGTTTTTTAATTTGTGTACGAAAATCGTCAATTTGGTTTTCTATTTCCATTATTTCTGAGATATCGACCTTATCATATGCCATATCCAATAACATATCAAAAGTTAGATCAAAGTTTTTATCTAATAAATCGAACATTTGAAAAATATCATCTTTTTGCTCAGCAGTAAACGATAGTTTTTTCTTGTATTTTCGGTTTAAAGCCCTAGAGAGGTTATAGCTACAATCTGCCAACGATTCAATATTGTCGCTTATTTTAAGCAAAGTTCTAACCCTTCTTGCACCATCAATACTAAGTTCACCTTCGGAAACACTTGTTAAATAATTGGCAATTTCTGCCTCAAGATCATCCATTATTTGTTCGTTTTTTGCAATTTTTTCGATAAGTTTTTTAAACTTTTTTTCGTCTGTTTCTACAAAAAGTTTCCTTACTTGATTAAACATTTTTAATGATTTCATTCCATACTCGCCAATTTCTTTTCTTGCTTGTAAAAGAGATAATTCTGAAGTTGAAAGCATTCCTGTCTGAATAAACTTCAAACCAAATTCCTCCTCCTCATCTTTTTTCTGTCTTACAAGAAAGCAAACGAATTTTTCGATATATTTAATAAACCAAATTTGCAAAAGGACATTCGTGATATTAAAAACGGTATGAAAAATAGATAATGCAACTGGAACAGCTATTACATTAGTATAAGGAGAAAAACCTTCTAAACTTTCGGTTAAACTTGCCGTAACAGACAAAATAGGTTTAAACAATATTAGCACCCAAATAGTACCAATAACATTAAATATTAAGTGAGCTGCGGCGGCTCTTTTTGCCGATGTATTTGCAATAAGAGAGGCCAATATTGCGGTTACAGTAGTTCCGATATTTTGCCCAAGTATCATTGCCGCCGCCATTTCGAACCCAATCCAGCCATTATAACACATTACCAAAGTTAATGCAAGGGTCGCTGATGATGATTGGATAGCGATAGTAAGTAAAGCCCCAATGCCAAGGAAAACCAATATGCTAAGAAATCCCATATCGGTATAAGATTGTAAGAAAGTCAAAATCTGGGGATTTGTACTTATATCAGGAACAGAATCTTTAAGCATATCAAGTCCTAGAAACAACAATGCAAATCCCATTATTACTTCGCCCCAAGCTTTAAATTTACTTCTCTTTGAAAAGATTAAAGGAAACCCGATTCCAATCATCGGTAATGCCAGAATACTAATTTTAACTTTAAATCCTATTAGTGATATAATCCATGCCGTAACAGTAGTACCAACGTTTGCCCCCATAATCACACTAATTGACTCGGTTAGTGTCATTAAACCAGCATTCACAAAACTAATAACCATAACTGTTGTTGCCGAAGACGACTGAATAATTGCCGTTATTGCGACTCCAGTCATTACCCCAAAAAAACGAGTTGAGGTCATTGCTGATAAAATTTTGCGTAAATTATGACCTGCCACTTTCTGCAAAGCTTCACTCATAAGTTTCATTCCAAACAGGAACAAAACCAAGGCTCCCAGCAAAGTTAAAAAGTCAATAATTCCGTATTCCATTAAGTAAGATATTTAATTCTACAAAAAAACACTTTTAATTAGAATTTGCAAAAAAAATAACATAAAAACATTAATACAAATTTTAGTTTTAATTTTTATTGTGTTATTATACTATTAATCTTACTTTTGCAAGCTTAAATAAGAATTATGTGGCATAAAATAGCAGGAATAATTTTACGTAACAGAATTGCTTTACTCATTGCAGTAGCTATAATTACTGCGTTTATGGCATGGCAGGCAACAAAGATAGAAATGGACTATCATTATGCCAACATGTTGTCAGAAAAAGACCAAGTTTATACCGATAAAATTAAATTTCAAGAAATTTTTGGCGATGAGGCAAGTGGTATCGTAATTGGTTTTACAGACAAAGATTTATTTAATTATGACAAATTTTTGGAGTTTCAAGAGCTATGTAATAAACTTGAAAAGATAGAAAATGTAGCATCTGTGTTAACTGTTTCAAAGGCAGTTAACATTCGTCAAATTACAATTGTTGATGAAAATGGAAATAAAAAACGAGAGTTTGAATTTTATCCTATATTCCCAGAAACGATTTCATCTAAGGCAGAACTTGATAGTATAAAAGACGTTTTCTTTTCTTTACCTTTTTACGAAGGCATGCTTTATAATTCGAGCAAAGACGTGTTCTTGATGAGCGTTGGTTTAAATAAAGAAATACTCAACAGTAAAGCTCGAATACCCGTTGTGCTCGAAGTAGAAAGGGTGCTCAATGAGTATGCAGCTCAAGAAAATATTGACATACACATCTCTGGCTTACCATTTATAAGAACAAAAATGATGGATCTTATTAAATCAGAAATTGTTTTATTTATCATTCTTGCAGTTTTAATAGTAATAATAATATTATATTTATTTTTTAGATCTTTTAAAGTTATTGGCGTAGCCATGATTGTTGTTGGCGTAAGTGTTACCTGGGCACTCGGACTAATGGGTATATTAGGCTTTAAAATCACAGTTTTGACGGGAATGATCCCGCCTTTACTAATTGTAATAGGAATTCCAAACACTATATTCTTACTCAATAAATATCATACTGAGACTGTTGCACATGGGAACAAAATACTTGCTTTACAAAGAGTAATTTCTCGAATAGGAAGTGCTGTTTTTCTAAGCAACTTAACAACTGCTGCAGGTTTTGGCACGTTTACAATCACTAATACTTCGTTACTAGTACATTTTGGAATTATTGCCTCATCTGGTATTCTTTTTGCTTTTATTTCGGCACTTATAATTATTCCATCGGTATTTAGTTTTTTACAACCACCCTCAAATAAATACACCAAGCATCTTAAAGGAAAACTAATAGTAAATGTAATAAGCGTATTAAACCACATAGTAACTAAACATAGGCCTAAAGTTTATATTACAGTTGCAGTTATTGTTATTGTTGCTGCTTATGGTGTAACTCGCATTGAAAGAACGGGATATATTATGGATGATGTACCCGAAAGTGCCGCACTTGCAATTGACCTAAAATATCTTGAAAAACACTTTAAGGGTGTTAGTCCTCTAGAAATTGCAATTCAATCAAAAGATTCATTGCAAGGTACACAAATGGTTTATCAAATACAAAAGATAGATTCACTACAACAAAAACTTAGTGCATATAGTGAATTATCACGTTCTTTATCGGTATCAGATGCAGTAAAATTCTTATATCAAGCATACAGTAAAGGCAAAGAAGAAAACTACTGCCTTCCTCCCAATCCCAAAACTTATGAAACAATATTATCGCGACTACCCAAAGGAGGTAATCAGAGTATTGTAAAATCCTTTATTGACAGCACTTTTACAATCACTAGACTTAGTTTAAACATAGCAGATATAGGTACAAACCGAATGCAAAAACTGTTGCCTAAAATAAAGCAAGATATTTACGAAATTTTTCCTCAAGACAAATACAATATAATTATTACAGGCTCTACAATAGTTTATTTTACTGGGACAACATATTTGATAAACAATTTATTTATTAGTTTATCACTTGCATTACTTATAATAACTTTACTAATGTATGCCTTACAAAGATCAACAAAAATGGTTCTGATTGCATTAGTGCCAAACATAATCCCCATGCTTATAACCGCTGCTCTTATGGGATATTTCGGTATTCCCATCAAACCCTCAACTATTTTAATTTTTAGTATAGCTTTAGGAATTTCGGTTGATGGAACTATACATTTTCTCACAAAATATCGTCAAGAATACTTACACAACAATTGCGATATCGGAACTTCTGTTCGCAAAGCGATGCAAGAAACTGGAACAAGTATGATGTACACTTCGGCGGTACTTTTCTTTGGCTTCTTGATTTTTACTGCATCAAGTTTTGGTGGAACAAAGGCTTTAGGACTCTTAATCTCCGTAACCCTCTTAATAGCAATGATTTGCAACCTAGTCGTACTTCCAACAATGCTATTGTCTCTTGAGAATAAACTAAATAAAAAGGCCTTTAAAGAGCCATTATTACAAATATATGATGAAGAAGACGAATTAGACCTTGATGAACTTAAAATAAAATAATAATATGAAAACAATTGTTTCAAGACACTCTTTCAAACGAAAAATACTTGTTACAGGAGGTGCTGGGTTTATCGCAAGCTCACTAGCAGAAAAACTCGCTCAAGATCCCGACAACCTAATAATTATAATAGACAACCTATCAACAGGAAGTTTTAATAAAATTTCTTGCCAAACTGAAAACTTACGGTTTATAAAAGGAGATGTAAACGATTACAAAGAGATACTTGAAGTAATGTTATCCTTTCAATTTAATTATGTTTTTCATTATGCCGCTTTAGTAGGAGTACAGCGAACTCAAGAAAATCCTGTTAGCGTTTTAAAAGATATCAGAGGTATTGAGAATATTTGTAGAATTAGTAAAAATACTGGAGTTCAAAGAGTTTTTTATGCATCCTCATCAGAAGTTTATGGGGAGCCTGTTGAGTTTCCACAAAATGCACATACTACTCCATTAAATTCTAGATTACCTTATGCCATTGTTAAAAATCTTGGCGAAGCATATTTACGTTCATATTCTAAAGAATATAATTTAGATTTTACAATATTTAGATTCTTTAATACTTATGGACCAAAACAAAGTAAGGATTTCGTAATTAGTAAATTCTTAATAGCTGCTCTTAGAAATGAAGACATTACTATTTATGGTGAAGGACAACAAACCAGAACTTTTTGCTATATCGATGATAATATTGAAGCGACAACAAAAATTGCATATAGCGATTTGTTTATCAATGATGTAGTTAATATAGGCAACTCAGTAGAGACCTCAATTATAGATCTTGCAGATCTTATTATAAAGAAAACTAATTCGAAATCAAAAATTATACATTTATCGCCATTAGAAGACGGAGATATGACAAGGCGACTCCCTGACAACTCAGAAATGATACAAATAATAAATAAACCTCTTATGAGTTTAGAAAAAGGATTAGAAAGAATATTAGAAAAGGGTTTGTTTGAACTTAATGATTTTTAATAATATGCAAGACAGCAAAACGCTCATAGAACGCTTCAATAAGGATTTATCTGAACTCGATTTCGGCAAAACACCAAAAAACTTGTACGATCCTATCTATTATTCGATAAACGTAGGTGGAAAAAGAATTCGTCCCTTACTTTGTTTAATGGCTTGTGAACTTTTTGACGGAATATATGAAGACTGCATTTCTGCAGCTTTGGGCATTGAAATATTCCATAATTTTACACTCTTGCATGACGATATGATGGACAAAGCTCTTGTTCGCAGAGGGAAACCCGTTGTACATGTAAAATGGGACGAAAACATCGCTCTACTAAGCGGAGACGCAATGTCAGTAATTGCATATAAATATATCTGTAAATCAAAAAATAATTTGCGTGATATTTTAGAGGTTTTCTCAAAAACAGCCTTAGAAATATGTGAAGGACAACAATACGACATGAATTTTGAAACCACTACAAATGTAAGCGAAGAGCAATATCTGAAAATGATAAAATTAAAAACTGCTGTATTATTGGCAGCAAGTCTTAAGATTGGTGCTATTACAGCAAATACAACTAAAAAAAACACAGAATATATATCCAGTTTTGGCGAAAACCTCGGCATGGCATTTCAATTACAAGACGACCTTCTTGATACCTTTGGAAACCCCGAAATATTTGGAAAAGAAATCGGGGGAGATATAATTGCTAATAAAAAAACATATCTATTAATTAAAGCATTAGAATTAGCAAGCAAAGAACAAAAACAAAAACTTAATTATTGGTTGTCAAACAAAGATTTTAACCCAAAAGAAAAGATTGAGGACATCATATATATATATAAAGAATTAAATGTACATAAACATTCTGAAAATCTTATGAACAAATACTTTGAAACTGCTTTTGATAGTTTTGATAAATTAGAAGTCGCATATTCAAAAAAAGAGGTTTTATATAATTATGCTCATTCTTTAAAACAACGAGATTTCTAAACATTTGAAAGCCAAATCGAATCTTATTATAAGTGTTTTAAAAAATATGGATCTGTGTAATTATATAATTTTATGTTAAAATAACAATAATATGTCCTTTGTTGTTTTGTTTTGTAAATAAAGTTTCTAATTTTGTTTGAAAATAATTTTAGTTTTATAATAATGAGTCAGACTATAGGTGAAATTGTGCAGGTAATCGGACCTGTAATTGACGTGAGTTTTGAAAAGTCAGGAACAGAGATTCCTCAAATTTACAATGCACTTGAGATTAAAAAAGAAGACGGCAGTACTCTTATAGTTGAGTGCCAACAGCATATTGGCGAACACACGATTCGTACAATTGCAATGGATTCAACAGACGGATTAAGTCGCGGAATGAAAGTATATGATACTAAAATTCCAATTAAAATGCCAATTGGCGACCAAGTTAAAGGTCGATTAATGAACGTTGTTGGAGACACAATCGACGGCATGCCTCAATTATCAAAAGAGGGCGGTTATCCTATTCATCAACAGCCACCAAAATTTAAAGACCTTAGCACAGAAATCGAAGTTCTTTATACAGGTATCAAAGTTATCGACTTAATTGAGCCATACTCAAAAGGTGGTAAAATTGGTTTATTTGGTGGAGCTGGTGTTGGAAAAACAGTTTTAATTCAAGAGCTTATTAATAATATTGCTATTGGATACGAAGGATTATCTGTTTTTGCTGGTGTTGGAGAACGTACTCGTGAAGGAAATGACCTTTTACGTGAAATGATAGAAGCAGATATTGTAAAATACGGAGACGAATTTAAAGAAAGCATGGAAAATGGTTCGTGGGATTTGGATAAAGTAAATCTTAAAGAACTCGAAAGTTCAAAACTATCAATGGTATTTGGACAAATGAACGAACCTCCTGGAGCTCGTGCACGTGTAGCATTATCAGGCCTAACAATTGCTGAAAGTTTCCGCGATGGTGTTAGTAAAACTAGCGGTAGAGATATACTTTTCTTTGTTGATAATATTTTCCGTTTTACTCAAGCAGGCTCAGAAGTTTCGGCACTTCTCGGACGTATGCCTTCAGCGGTAGGTTATCAGCCTACATTAGCAACCGAAATGGGCGAAATGCAAGAAAGAATTACATCTACAAAAACAGGATCAATTACATCTGTACAGGCGGTTTATGTGCCTGCTGATGACCTTACCGACCCTGCTCCTGCTACAACCTTCTCGCACTTGGATGCTACAACAGTTTTAAGCCGTAAAATTGCTGGATTAGGAATTTATCCTGCGGTTGATCCATTGGACTCTTCTTCAAGAATATTATCTGCCGAAGTTGTTGGAGATGATCATTATAACACAGCACAAAAAGTTATCAATATTTTACAAAGATACACCGAACTCCAAGATATTATTGCTATTCTCGGTATGGACGAACTTTCTGATGAAGATAAATTAATTGTTCATCGTGCAAGAAGAGTACAACGTTTCTTGTCGCAACCTTTCCATGTCGCTGAAGCATTTACTGGATTAAAAGGAGTTTTGGTTAAAATTGAAGATACAATAAAAGGATTTAACATGATTTTGGATGGAGAAGTTGACCATCTGCCCGAATCTGCATTTAACCTTGTAGGTACAATAGAAGATGCTATCAAAAAAGGAGAAGAAATTCTTGCTAAATCAAAACAATTATGAGAGTCGAAATAATAACACCTGAAAAAAGCCTATTTGTTGGAGAAACCACTATGATACGTGTACCTGGAACTAAAGGCTCTTTTCAAATACTTAACAACCACGCGCCTATCGTCTCAACACTCGAAAAAGGTATTATTACCATTCGAAAACCAGACGATCAGGAAATTACATTTAATATTAATAGCGGATTAGTTGAGTGTAAAAAAAATAAAATTATCATTCTTGTTGAATAATTCGATCTTTTCTTAAACCTTTTAAAGACTTTTCGGTCTAAGTAACTTAATCATATTTTCATAAATTAATGAAACATTTATTTATTTTAAGTTTAGCGATACTATTTTTTAATTTTAGTTTCGCTCAAAATCCTCAAGGTGGAAAGCATAGTAATAATAATGCAACTGATGGAGTAATCTCTGGCTATGTACTCGAAAAAAGCAATGGGACTCCTATTGAATTTGCGAATATAGTAATATATAGTAAAAAAGATTCGAGCATAGTAAATGGTGGTATCACAAACAAAAATGGCTATTTCAAAATAGATAAAATCAGATACGGAAAATTCTATGTTGAAGTAAATTTTATCGGATATGGCAAACATACTATTCCCGAAATACTTATCAGACCCGATAGTAAAGAATTAAACCTTGGTAAGATTCTCCTTGCTATCAATGCCGAAATGCTAAATGAAATTAATATTGAAGCAAACGTAAATCAAGTTGATTATCGTCTTGACAGAAAAGTAGTAAATGTAAATCAAGATATAATTTCTGCTGGTGCCAGTGCGGTGGAAGTTTTAGAAAACGTACCTTCAATCGAAACAGATATGGACGGTAATGTAAGCCTTCGAGGAACAGAGAGTTTTCTTGTCCTTGTTGATGGACGACCAAGCCCTATACAAGGTAGCGAGGCTCTGCAACAAATCCCTGCAAACACTATTGAGTCAATAGAAATTATAACAAATCCTTCAGCAAAATATGAGGCAGATGGCGTTGGTGGCATAATAAATGTTGTTTTAAAAAAAGAAAAACGTAAAGGCTACAACGGACAAATATCAGCAAATTATGGTACTTATAACTCGTATGGAACCGATGCTCTCTTTAATTTTAGAACGAATAAAATCAATTTCTTTGTTGGAGGAGAGTATGGTAACAGAATATTTAAAGGTGACGGTATAAGCAATAGCAAATCTTTTCTTAATGGAGATACTAGTTTTAATTTGAATAATATATCCACTAATTATCACAGACGTCAATCGGGTAGTGGTAGAGCTGGTTTGGATATTTATCTAACTGATAGTGAGATTATTACAATTTCGGGACGCTATGGGATTAGTAGATATGGTAGAGGATCCGACACATGGGCAGAATCATTTTACCTTGCAGGAGAGAACCAATATAATCAATACTATTACCTTTCTGAAAACGCTATGTTGGCTCAAAGATCATATTTCTCAGGTGATATTAATTACATGAAAAATTTTAAAAAACCTGGGCACGAACTGCAAATTTATGGTAGTATTTCGGGAGATGCCAAAGACGAAGACAGTCATTACAACGAGTCTGAAACTGATGCAGAAGAAAATCTAGTAGGGAATATAATATCTGAATATCGAAATGTCGAAATAGGTAGTGGTAACACACTTACAGGAAAAGCAGATTATGTTCTCCCTTTATTTACACAAGCAAAATTTGAAACTGGCTATCAAATCAAATATTCAGCTGAAGACAATGATTATCGTTTACAAACATTACAATCAAATGAATGGATAGATGATCCAACTCAAGTAAATCCTTATATATACTCACAAAATATACAATCGGGATATCTAATGTTTTCAAATTTTTGGAATAAACTTGGGTATCAGTTTGGTCTGCGAACAGAATATACTGATAGATTATTTCACCAAACAACAACAGATCAAAAATGGCAATACGACAAATTTGATTTTTTTCCTTCAGTACATTTATCTTACCAGCTACCTGCCGACATGCAGTTATTAGCAAGTTACAGCCGGCGTTTAGAGCGACCTAGAGGCTGGTATCTTGATCCTTTTGTTAAGGTTATAGACCCTAATAATATTCGACAAGGTAACCCAGGTTTGCTACCCGAATATACCAACTCTTTTGATTTGAGTTTTCAAAAGAAATTTGGACCAAATTTTATTTCATTAGAGGGATATGCACGCCAAACTGATAATAAAATAGAACGTATTACAAAAGTTTATGAACCAGATCCAAGCATTTATTTAAACACTTTTGATAATATTGGTAAAGATTTATCAGTAGGAGGAGAATTAATGGCAAACTTAAATCTCACAAGCTGGTACAATCTAAATATAAGCGGAACAGTTTACTATTATGAAATAATATCGGAACAATATAACTCTCAAAACACTATTACTTGGCGCACACATCTAAACAATACATTCCGACTAAAAAAATCGGGAACAAGTATTCAGGCTGGAGCTTTTTACCGTGGCCCATCAATTTCGGCACAAAGTACTCGCGAAGCAATGTGGATGGCAAATATTGGTGTAAGACAAGAGTTTCTTGATCGCAAACTTTCTGTTAGTCTTAATGTACGTAATGTATTTTTAACCATGAAACGAGAATCTATCACAGAAACTGCAAATATCTATTCATACAGCCTAAGACAGCCAAAAATGCCAATGTTTAACATCTCAATTACATATAAAATTAACGATTTTAAGAAAAGAAGCGACAACGGCAAAGACCAAACAATGGAAGGAGCTGATGATAGTATGTAAAATAAGATAAGTCAAGAGCTTAAAAATAATTGCTTATTTTTTTGGTAATTAAATAATCATGCTTATCTTTGCAGCCCGAATGTAGAAAAGTTTTAAAATTTTATAAAATGAAAAAAGATACACATCCTGAAAATTATAGATTAGTGGCATTTAAAGACATGTCTAACGAGAACGTTTTTATCACTAAATCGACAGCTAACACAAAAGAGAATATCGAAATTGACGGCGTTGAATACCCATTATACAAACTTGAGATTTCAAACACATCTCACCCTTTTTATACTGGTAAAATCAAACTTGTTGATACAGCAGGTAGAGTTGATAAATTCCGTAATCGCTATCAAAAACATCTCGACCAAAGAAAAGAAGGTAAAAACTAATTTTCATAATAAGATAAAAAAAAGCTCCATTATACGGAGCTTTTTTTTATCTTTGAATTATACCAATAATATTAAACTATGAATATTATATTATCAGACAAAGGGTTTTATAAACGTTTTTTACCTCTTACTTATACTCGTTCGGTTGCAGATTATAGGGTCGGAATACTTACTATCAAAGAAAAGTGGGAGAAACTTACAGAAGTAGAGCCAGGTATTATTACAGAAAAATATCTCCAAAACAAATATTCTTATTCAATTACTCCAAATTCGATACTTGTACAAGCAAATGTAATTCCCAATCACAACTTTATCGAAGCCCTTAAAAATTTAAAAGATGCGGCACTAACAAAAGATGGTGAAATTATTGCCTATACTCTTACAAGTGAAGATATCGATATTATTCCCGAAAAATATATTGAGTATAAACAAGACTTAATAATTATAAAATCAAATACAGATGTTTTTAGTCTCAACGGTAAGTTGATTCAAGAAGACTACAATACAATTTGTGCTGATAGAAAATCTGCCGAAATATCTTCGACAAATATCGTTTTTGGTAAACACCCAGTTTTTGTTGAAGAAGGCTGTTTTGTTGAATGCTCAACAATAAACACATCTGAAGGTCCTGTTTATATTGGAAAAAACGTTAAAATAATGGAAGGATCACACATTAGAGGGCCATTTGCAATATGCGAAAACTCTGAAATCAAAATGGGTGCAAAAATATATGGCTCTACTACAATAGGGCCAGAATGTAAAGTTGGCGGAGAAATAAACAACTCGGTATTTTTCGCATTTTCAAATAAAGCTCACGATGGGTTTTTGGGCAATGCTGTAATTGGAGAATGGTGTAATATTGGAGCAGACAGCAATAATTCAAATCTTAAAAACAACTATGCTGTTGTTAAACTTTGGGATTACGAAAGCGAAAGATTTAAAAACACTGGACTACAATTTTGCGGTTTAATAATGGGCGATCACTCTAAATGTGGCATCAATACAATGTTTAACACAGGAACAGTAATAGGAGTTTCGGCAAATGTTTTTGGAAGTGGATTTCCTCGTAATTTTGTTCCTTCGTTCTCGTGGGGCGGATATGCCGGATTAAGCGAATATAAACTTAATATAGCATTTGATGTAATGGAAAAAGTAATGATGCGAAGAAATATAAAACTTACTCAAACAGATAAAGACATTTTCGAACATATATTTGAACAAACAGCAGTTTACCGCAAATTTTGAACATTTGCTCAAAATAAATGTTTAAGTATTGCTTATAGACACTTAATATAGTGTATATAAATAAAATCAATATTTGAACCAGAATGTTCTAAAGGCAGATTTCGACTTCGCAGCGGCAAATCAAAATTACAGCTATCGGACATTATGGACAAAAACTAAGTATTGGCACAAGTATTGCCAATACAGATAGAAACATTATTAAACACGCTTAAATGCCATTTTGACAGTAAACTATGGGACAAATAAAAAATAACGATCTATTTAACTTGATACAAGGGAATGATGAACAAGATTCTGGCATGATTCCGATAGTTACAAATATTTTTAACGAAGACGAGAACGATACAATATATCCGAATGAAATTCCGATATTACCTTTAAGAAATACAGTATTATTTCCAGGTGTCGTTATTCCACTTACCATTGGACGCGAAAGCTCTTTTAAACTTATTAGAAGCATTCAGAACGGCACTAAAATATTTGGAGCCGTCTCTCAAAAAGAAGCAGAAATTGAAGATCCAACACCTTCGGATCTTTACAAAATAGGTACTATTGCAGAGATACTCAAAGTTATCGAAATGCCCGATAATACAATATCAGTAATAATACAAGGGAAAAGACGTTTCGCAATCGAAGAAATAACACAAACAGATCCTTTTTACAAAGCTAAAGTTAATTATGTCCCTGAAAATAAGCAACATGAAAATGATAAAAATTTTCAGGCAATTGTATCTTCATTAAAAGATTTATCTTTAAAAATTGTTAAACTTAGTACATCAATTCCTCACGAAGTATCATTTGCAATAAAAAACATCGACAATTCTTTTTTCTTAATCAACTTTATCTGTTCAAATAGTGATATTCCACCTGCTGATAAACAAAAGCTATTAGAAATAGGAGACATTAGTAAAAGAGCTGTCAAGTTGTTAGAATACCTATCAAATCAAGTTCAGATACTTAAATTAAAGAATGACATTCAAATAAAAGTAAAAAAAGAACTTGACAAACAACAAAAAGAATACTTGCTACAACAGCAAATGAAAACCATACAGCAAGAACTTGGAGGAGGACCTGCAGAACAAGAGAAAAAAGAGCTTAAAGAACGTGCATCAAAGAAAAAATGGATAAAAGAAATATCAACACATTTTGATAAAGAACTTAAGAAACTAGATCACTTAAATCCTGCATCGGCAGAGTTTTCGGTTCAAATTAATTATTTACATACCATGCTTGATTTACCATGGAGTGAATACACAAAAGATAATTTTAATTTAAAGAGAGCTAAAAAAATTCTTGATGAAGATCATTATGGTCTCGATAAAGTTAAAGACCGAATATTAGAACACCTAGCAGTATTAAAACTAAAGGGAGACCTCAAATCGCCAATTTTATGTCTTTACGGCCCTCCAGGAGTTGGGAAAACATCCTTAGGAAAAAGTGTTGCCCGAGCTTTAGACAGAAAGTATGTCAGAATGTCACTTGGTGGTGTGCATGATGAATCTGAAATTCGAGGTCATCGTAAAACTTATATTGGAGCAATGCCCGGACGAATACTGCAAAACATTAGAAAAGCAAAATCTTCTAATCCAGTCTTTGTTCTTGATGAAATAGATAAAGTTGGTAGTGATTTTAGAGGAGACCCCTCATCAGCTCTGCTTGAAGTATTAGACCCTGAGCAAAACACAGCTTTTCATGATAATTTTCTCGAAGTAGAATACGACTTATCAAAAGTTATGTTTATTGCTACTGCAAATACGATTTCGACAATAAGCCCTGCACTCCGAGATCGCATGGAACTTATTGACGTGAGCGGTTATATTGTTGAAGAAAAATTGGAAATTGCAAAAAAACACCTTATTCCAAAACAATTTGAAAATCATGGAATCATTAATATTAACATAAAAATTGAAGACAAAGCGATAGTTAAAATTATTGAAGAATATACTCGCGAATCTGGCGTAAGAGGACTTGATAAAAACATTGCAAAACTTTCGCGGCGAATTGCAAAAAAAATTGGGCTTGAAGAAACCCTTCCCGAAAAGATTGGCGAAGAACAAATATATGAATATTTAGGACTTGCTCAATTTCAAAAAGAAAAGCACATAGACGAAGATATTGCTGGCGTTGTTACCGGACTTGCATGGACGGCAGTTGGAGGTGAAATCCTTTACATTGAAACCAGCCTATCAAAAGGTAAGGGTAATTTAACAATTACAGGTAATTTAGGCGATGTAATGAAAGAATCTGCAACTATTGCTCTCGAATACATTAAATCGCATTCTGATTACCTCGAAATAGACAATAAAATATTTGAATCATGGAATATTCACCTACATGTCCCCGAAGGAGCAATTCCTAAAGACGGACCATCGGCAGGTATTACCATGGCAACAGCATTGGCTTCGGCATACACGCAGCGAAAAATTAAGAAAAACATCGCAATGACAGGCGAAATTACACTAAGAGGAAAAGTATTACCAGTTGGCGGAATTAAAGAAAAAATACTAGCAGCCAAACGTGCAGGCATCAACGAAATAATACTTTCAGAAGAAAACAAAAAAGACATATCAGAAATCAAAGATATTTACATAAAAGGCGTAAAATTCAATTATGTTTCAACAATAAAAGATGTACTTGAAATTGCTCTATTGAAACAAAAAGTAAAAGACGCAAAAAATCTTGATTAATTGTAATTAAATTGAGTGTTACAGTTTTACATTTGTAGGCAAATTAGTGTTTCTTTCTGTTTTCTTACTTGTAAAGCTGTGTTCTATTGCTGAATCAATTCATCATTTATATTTCAAAATTACATTCATTTATTCGCATCTTCGCTTGTTCTTTTTTCTTACTACAAAACAATTTCTTACACAATTTCGTTATTATCCCATAATTGTTATAAATTTGATTGTAATCAATATTGATTATTTTTGCAATAAAACAAGTATTGAAGAAATATATATTAATATTATCTTTTATAGTTACTCAGTTTAGTTTGTTGGCACAGATTGATCCTACTTTAATTAATATCCATAGCCTTAAAATAAAACCAAGCACCGACAGCATTTTTCTCGACTCCTTGAGTGTTGTGCAAAGCAGTCTTATGTTTTACGATAAAAATAATAATCCCATCAAAGGCTTAGATTATATTTTTGATTTTGAAAAATCTGTTCTTATTTTTAGTTCGCTACCCGACATTGACACACTTATAATTTCTTACAAAACCTTTCCAATCAATTTTTTTGAGCCTGTTTTTCTTTTTGATAGATCTAATTTTTTAGTCGGTGCCGAAGATGACCAAGCGAATTATAAATATGTTTTTAATCAGGAAGATTACAAATCGAGTTTTTCGCAAAGCAGTCTTTCACGTAAAGGGAGCATTAGTCGGGGCATTAGTTTTGGAAACGCGCAAGATGTGATTGTCAATAGCAGTTTAAATCTCCAATTAGATGGAAAACTAAACAATGACCTTTTTATTACTGCTGCGATAAGTGACAATAATATTCCTATTCAACCAGATGGCACATCACAGCAATTGCAGGAATTCGACAAAGTATTTATTAAGTTGTACAACGATAACTTTTCTCTTATTGCTGGAGATTTTGAGTTGAAGAAACCACGAGGATATTTTCTTAATTATTACAAAAAGGCACAAGGAGCAGAAATAAAATATAATACAGGTTTTAAAACTAAATCTGAAAAAAATGTTGTGATAAATACTTCGGTAAGTGGAGCCGTTGCCAAAGGAAAGCTACAAAGACAAGAATTAAAGGCTGTAGAGGGGAATCAAGGACCTTATAGACTGACTGGTACGAATAACGAAACATTTATTATAGTGCTTGCAGGTACAGAAAAAGTCTATATAGACGGCATGTTACTAAGGCGTGGAACCGAAAACGATTATGTAATAGATTATAATCTTGGGGAAATTGTTTTTACTTCAAATCAGCCTATTAATAAAGACAAAAGGATAATTGTAGAATTTGAATATTCAGATCGAAATTACACAAGATTTTTGGTAACAACATCTAATGAAATAAAAATTGGCAAAAGTGAATTTTGGCTAAATATTTACGATGAAAGTGATAATAAAAACCAAGCTTTTGATCAAACTTTAACTACCGATGATAGAGCTTTACTTGCTGGTATTGGCGATAATTTGAATATGGCAATTGTGCCAGGTTATGATAGCCTTGAGTTTGAATCTGCCGAAATTAGATATGCTCTTATCGATTCAATTGTTGATGGTGTTTTATATGATTCAATATTTATTTATAGCACAAATCCCGATTTTGCATTTTATCTTATAAGTTTTTCTTTAGTGGGGCCAAATAAAGGGAATTATAAAAAAGGAGTGTCGGCGGCAAACGGAAGAGTTTACGAATGGGTTGCTCCTGTAAATGGCGTACCACAAGGAGATTATATTCCGTTTAAAAAAATAATAACCCCAAAAAAAAATCAGGTCATAAGTTTAGGAGGATTAAGTAAAATTACTGATAAAACAATTCTGAATTTCGAGTTTGCATATAGCAATACCGATGTTAATACTTTTTCTAAACTTGATTCAAAAGATGATAAAGGATATGCTGCCAAAATTGGTGTTGAGCAACAAATTATCAAAACAAAAAACACTCAATTTGGGGCAAATATATCTTATGGATTTATTGAGAGAAATTTCCAAGCAATTGAGAATTTTCGGGAAACAGAATTTACCCGCAATTGGAATCTTGAGTCAATTTATCCCCAAAACAACGAAAATCTTGTAAATGCTGAGCTTTTTCTGTTAAATAAAAAAATTGGAAACTCAAGTATTGGAACTTCTTATATTAATCGTGGAGCAGAATATTCTGGATTGCAAAATAATGCTTCAACTAAACTACGTTTTGGTACGTGGAATATTAGCGGAGTAGCAAGTCTTTTAACATCAGAAAGCAATTTATATAATACTGAATTTTTAAGGCATAGTGTGCTGATTTCTAAGGATTTATGGAGGCTTAATGTTGGGATTAAAGAAATATCCGAACGAAATATATGGAATACAGTACAATCTGACAGTATTACTCTTAATAGTTTTAATTTTAATCAACTAGAAGCTTTTGTTTCAAATTCTGATAGTACAAAAAACAAATATTTTATCAATTACAAATATCGTAGCGATGAGTTGCCAAAGAATAATATGCTTGAAAAATCAACGGTTTCGCAAGATATTAGTGTTGGAACAACTTTGATTTCAAAGTCAAAATCAAGATTGTCAACAGTTTTTAATTATCGCCAATTGCGAGTGATGGACAGCAGTTTGTATCATGGAAATTCGGAAAACAATATGACAGGTAAAGCTGAATATAGTTTTAGACTTTTTAAAGGAGCAATTAGTTCATCTACTTTATATGAGATAGGTTCTGGACTTGAACGTAAAACCGAATTTTCATATATCGAAGTTGCTCCTGGACAAGGAGTTTTTGCGTGGACCGATTATAATGGAAATGGAATTCAAGAATTAGACGAGTTTGAGCTTGCAAATTTTATTGATGAGGCAAGTTTTATTAGAGTATTGATACCTACAACCGATTATATCAAAACATACAGCAATCAATTTAATCAAAGTCTTAAAATTAGCCCCGAAGTAGCGTGGCGTTTTAAAACAGGAATAAGAAAATTTATTAGTCGTTTCTCCGACCAGTTTGCATATAGAATATCACAAAAAAACACATCTTCGGAGCTTCTTGAGTATGCAAATCCTTTTAATACAAATGTGGACGAAACTCAACTTGTAAATCTTAATTCTTCGATACGTAATAGTTTTTCTTTAAATCGTGGAAAGCCCGGTTTTGGCATCGACTATATCATTCAAACCAATAATAGTAAAATTCTATTAGTTTCTGGGTTTGATACTCGAACTAATTTTAATCATAATTTGTTGTTACGTTACAATCAAGGAAAAATTGTTAGTGTCCAAAATAATTCACAATTGGAAGATAAAACTTATTCTTCAGAATTTTTTACCAATAAAGATTATAATATTGAAATATTGTCAAACGAATCACAATTAAACATTCAACCAAATCTAAACAACAGAATTACGCTAAAATACGAGTATAAAAACAAAAACAATATCGCAGGAGGCGAAATTCTTGACATTCATGATGCAGGTTTAGAATACCGTTTAAGCTCTGTTTCAAAAGGAGCATTAAGTGCTACATTTAATTATATTTATTACGACTATAATGCTGCAACCAATACAGCAATTGCTTATGAAATGCTTCAGGGATTAATGCCAGGTTCTAACCTTACATGGTCTGTCAATTTTCAACGACAACTTGCTAATGGTTTACAAATTAACTTAAATTACAACGCTCGAAAATCACAAGACGCTGAAATTATTCATACTGGTGGAGTTCAATTGAGAGCGTTCTTTTAATGATTTAATTTATTATAATGTTGGCTTACTCGTTCGCTTACTTCGGCTCCGCTCAGAACAAGTCGCTTACTCCAGGTTTTTTTTAACATTAAGGGAGTTAAGGGATTAAGAAAATTAAGGGGAAGGGAAAAAGTGGAGAGCGATGCACTGCGATGTGCTAAGCTTGCCAGCACTGCGATGCACTGCGATGCACTGAGCCTGCCGAAGTGAGCCTGCCGAAGTGAGCGACGCCGAAGTGTGAAGAGGGAAGAGTGAGGTACAACAGCAATTTTATCAAAATACGAATGGTGCATATTGGAATTTTTGTGTTAGATATTTAAACAACAGTAATGGAAGTTTTACAGGACAATCCCAAAAGCAAAAAGTTGACTACAAAGAAGTTTTAAATGAACAAGAGTTTTTAATTTTCTCAAAACTGCGTGAGTGTAGAAAAACTATTGCTGTAAATGAAGCTGTTCCTGCTTATGCAGTCTTTACTGACGAAGAGTTGGCAGGTATTGCCAGATTACCTGTTCTAACAGCAAGTAGCTTAATTTCTATCAAAGGAATTGGAGACAAAAAAGTTGAAAAGTATGGCATTAAGATTATTGAATTACTCCAATCGAAATGAAAAGAGAAAACAATATTATTTCGTTAGTTGCAGATCCAGATAATTTGCGCCTTGCTTTCGGGAAAGCTCGCAAAGCAAAAGAAGGTAAAATTGAGGTGGCAGAATTTAGAAAATCTTTAGATGAAAATCTAATTACAATACGAAATGAATTGCTATCAGGCAATGTTCAGGTTGGGAATTATCATTATTTCACGATTTTCGATCCAAAAGAGCGATTAATATGTGCAGCAAAATTTAGGGAACGTGTAATTCATCATGCACTTATGAATATTTGCCATACAAATTTTGAAAAATATCAAATATTTGATAGTTATGCAAGTCGTATAGGTAAAGGAACTTATGTAGCATTAGATCGTGCCACTATTTTTCAAAAAAAATATAAATGGTTTTTAAAATTAGATGTACGTAAATATTTTGATAGTATTGACCATAATATCTTAAAAAGGATGCTTGCAAAAAGGTTTAAGGGTAAAACATTGATTCGTGTCTTTTATCAAATAATAGATAGTTATAAAACGAAACTCGAAAAAGGTTTACCTATTGGAAATCTTACCTGTCAGTATTTTGCTAATCACTACCTTGGCTTTGCAGATCATTATATCAAAGAAAATCTGCATGCCTTGGCTTATGTTCGATACATGGACGATATGGTAATTTGGTCGGATAATAAAAATTCACTAATAGAAATTGGTAAAAAATTTGAAACATTTATCGAATCGGAATTATCATTAATATTAAAACCATTTTGCTTGAATACCACCGATAAAGGTTTGCCATTTTTGGGTTATGTTTTATTTTCAAATACAATTTTGCTGAACAACAAAAGTAAAAAGCGTTATAAATCAAAATTAAAACAATACACTTACAAACTTTTGAGTTCAGATTGGAACCAAATAGAATATCAAGCACACGTAATGCCTTTGATAGCTTTTGTAAAATATGCAAACACATTTAATTTAAGAACAAAATATAACGAAATATTGAAAATAGGCTAATAGCTAAAGGGGTCGAACCGCGTGAATCGTGGCGGTAGCTGGAACAACAATGCGCAGAATTGCCGGACGGCTAACCGCAACAACAACACTCCAGACAACCGCAACAACAATATTGGCTTCCGCCTTGTCGTCTTCCCCTAGCTTAAAAGAAAGGATGGATTTCCTCTGTTAAACCAGCTATTATCCTGTCCCTGCAAAGGGCAAACATCTCAATAAAAGATTAGTTTTAGTAGGTGTCAAACCGAAAAACCTAATCTTTTTTATTGTAAAGAGCAAAAATTTCAGAACTCCTGATTTTTCATAATTGTTTCTATCGCAATATTATATTTTTCAATAAATAAAAGCATTTGAATTATAAATAAAAGATTTCTCCCCGCTGGTTGGCGGGTTGAAATGACTAGTCGTTTCGATGATTTAAGAATGCTCAAACAAAAAACAAGTCCAAATAATAGGTTGTTTCATTACAATTCTTTAGTAAGTGTTGTGCTAAAAAACTTTACTAATCTTTGGTCTGGCGGTAAACTGAATATCCATTCTGATATATCTTTATAAGTATCTTTACCAGCATAAGGAAATTCTTTTTTCATAAATACTATAATAATCCGGTTGATTTGTTGTTCTTTTCCTTCGCAATCGAGCCGATAAATAGCTTTGTAACTTGGAAAACGAATTGTATCATTTGCTGTTAGCAAAAATGATTGTTCTAATGTGTTAGGGAAAAGCATAAACGCATCTGTTTCGGTAAATAACCATGCCCTCATATAGCAATCCATACTTGGAATTACATTAAAATTTAATTTTGAATCATTTGAATAAAATGGAAGAATTCCGTCAACTTTTACATGAAACATAGGATCAGATTCTGTTTTATATTTTATTACTGTACAATTTATGCTCACATTTGTAACAATCGTATTCTTGTCAATTTCATTCGAAATGTTAATTATTTCAACATTTGAAACAGTTCCTTGCATTTGTGTAAAAACATTACTGCTGAACAGTTCTGAATAGTTGTCACCAACTTCAGCTTTATCCAATGCTGTTTGCACCTGTATATTTTCGGCAATTCCAGCCTTATTCAATGCCTGTTTTTTTGCTTCCTGAATGGCGTTTGCTTTAGATGTACTTATGCAATCGCTATAACCTACTCCATGTATGTTTTTTAATTTTATCTCTTCGCTTTTTTGTGCATATAAACAAAGCTGTCAAATATTATAAAAAAAACTAGCGAACTGATTTTTATAGTCATAATATTGCTATTTAAAATATTTATATTTTATTTTCTAAAAACCGTGTTGTTTACCGCCATTCAAAATTTATGTCGAAAACAACGAACTTAATCATACAAATATACGGTTTTTTAAATTCAACAGCAAAATGCAACTTTTTAATTGATCCACCTCAATTTAAAAACAATCAGACCAGATGTATATTAAATTAATAAATATCAAATAAGTAGTAAAATTAACATCTTAAAATCAACTAATAAATTAGATCTTTCTCTGCCAATACTTGCAACAAATCACAATCTATTTAAAAAAAACGTTTTATTTTCACTTATTTTTGTCATTTTTCAAAACAACATAAACCTTTGATTATCAAACACTTTGCCATTTTTAAACGTTTACAAACGAATGTTAAACGAAAGCAAACACTTAAAAACCGACTAATAATTCTACCTCGCCGCATCTTTGCATCGACAATGATTGACAACATTAAACCAATCGAAATTGAAAATTAACTTAAAATTAAAAATTATGAATTTAAAAAATCAGGTACAACTAATCGGGAATGTGGGAAGCGAACCACTAATCAAAGAATTTAACAGCGGCAGAAAAATGGCTCGCTTTAGTGTAGCGACAGATGATGTGAAAAAGGTAAACGGAAAATTCGTTAAGCACACTCAGTGGTACAATGTTACAGTTTGGAACAAAATTGCAGACATAGTGCAAACTAATATTAATATAGGCACAGAGGTAATTATTCAAGGACGTGTAGTAAATAATGAATTTCGCGATAAACAAGGAACCCTAAGAAAAATATCAGAGATTATTGCGGAAAGTTTGATTTACAGAAATATCAACAGTTGCATTAAAGAGAATATTAACGAGAATAAACGGAGAGCGTAGGGGAATCGGGGTTTCGACTTCGCTCAACCACCTCTTTAGTAATCAAAAAAAACAAAAAGTAAACAATTAAAAATTAATATTATGAATTTAAGTAACAACGTACAATTAATCGGTCATTTGGGTGCAGATCCAATCGTAAAAGAGGTAAACAAAACAAAAGTAGCAAATTTTAGCGTAGCAGTTAATGACTACTACAAACCAAAAGGCTCAGAAGAGTTTGTGGAAAAAACAATGTGGTTCAATGTGATTGCGTGGGACAAATACGCAGAAAAAATTGAGAAAAAATGTGCCAAAGGTACAGAGGTGATAATTAGCGGTAAGTTAGAAAGTAAATCATACACCGACAAAGAAGGCGTAAAAAGATTTGTTACCGAAGTGAGAGTTGTAGAAATTATTTGTAGAACAAAAGCAGCGTAGGGGAAACGGTTCACGGTTCACGGTTCACGGTTCACGGTTCACGGTTCACAGTTAAAAAAACAAAAAGTAAACAATTAAAAATTAATATCATGAATTTAAGTAACAACGTACAATTAATCGGACATTTGGGTGCAAATCCAATCGTAAAAGAGGTAAACAAAACAAAAGTAGCAAATTTTAGCGTAGCAGTTAATGACTACTACAAACCAAAAGGCTCAGAAGAGTTTGTGGAAAAAACAATGTGGTTCAATGTGATTGCGTGGGACAAATACGCAGAAAAAATTGAGAAAAAATGTGCTAAAGGTACAGAGGTGATAATTAGCGGTAAGTTAGAAAGTAAATCATACACCGACAAAGAAGGCGTAAAAAGATTTGTTACCGAAGTGAGAGTTGTAGAAATTATTTGTAGAACTAAAGCAGCGTAGGGGAAACGGTGGTCGGTTCACGGTTCACGGTTCACAGTTAAAAAAACAAAAAGTAAACAATTAAAAATTAATATTATGAATTTAAGTAACAACGTACAATTAATCGGTCATTTGGGTGCAGATCCAATCGTAAAAGAGGTAAACAAAACAAAAGTAGCAAATTTTAGCGTAGCAGTTAATGACTACTACAAACCAAAAGGCTCAGAAGAGTTTGTGGAAAAAACAATGTGGTTCAATGTGATTGCGTGGGACAAATACGCAGAAAAAATTGAGAAAAAATGTGCTAAAGGTACAGAGGTGATAATTAGCGGTAAGTTAGAAAGTAAATCATACACCGACAAAGAAGGCGTAAAAAGATTTGTTACCGAAGTGAGAGTTGTAGAAATTATTTGTAGAACTAAAGCAGCGTAGGGGAAACGGTTCACGGTTATCGGTTCACGGTTCACGGTTCACAGTTCACAGTTAAAAAAACAAAAAGTAAACAATTAAAAATTAATATTATGAATTTAAAAAACAGAGTAATACTTATAGGTGAGGTTGTGGCAGAACCAATATACAGAGAATTTATGACTGGAAAAAGTCTAACAAGATTTTCGGTTAAAACAGTTGATACCTTCAAAAGGGACAAGGAAGTAGTTAAAGAAACCATGTGGCATAATGTTGCGGCATGGAATGAAACATCTGAAACGGCGAAGAAAAAACTTTTTGCCGGCTGCGAGGTTGTAGTTGACGGTCATCTTGTTAACAGGAAATATACTGATAAAACAGGTGTAATTCGTTTTGTTACAGAGGTTGTTGCAGATACGATATTACCGCAAACGGCAGACACTAACAATTATCAAATGGTAAAAAGAGCCTAAATCCAATAAAAAACTCCGTCACAAAAATGTAACGGAGTTTTTTTATTTTTAAAATCGATATGTAAATATATAATTATTAAAATTTATAATCATTTTCTTCTAAGAGGTAATCTGCAACTCTTCTTCTTGCATCTTTCACGTTCACACCTTCGACACAAGCAAGTTCTTTCATAGCCTTATACATTTTATCGGCCATTTCGCCTTCTTCCATCGAGTAAACAGCATCCATTGCATTCTTAGAAACAATTCCAGCGGCATCGAATACAAAAACAGCAAGCATATCTTTATAAATGTCGAGGTTTTGTTTTAGATTATTGTCAGCCAGTTTTTTAATTCTGAGAGCAAGAGATTCGGCAGTATATATTTGTATCATAATATCACTTATATTATTGATAACTTCTTGTTCGTGGAGCATTGTTTTTCCAAATTTCTCAGAAACAGTATGTATAAGTATAAGTGCAGCTTTTTTAAAGTTTCTTATATATCTTAATTTTTGATCAAAAAATGATTCTCCGTCACTTTTATTTTCGCGGCAATTATCCATTTTTTTATATAAATCTTGAGCAACACCTTTCATATCAAAATCTCCTTTCATTCCGCGTTTAATAGCAGTTTCGACTAATAAAAGGCGATTTATTTCGTTTGTTCCTTCAAAGATTCTATTAATTCTAGAGTCGCGATAAGATTTATCTGTATTCATTTCGGCAGAATATCCCATTCCACCATGAATCTGCACAGCCTCATCAACAACAAAATCAAGAACTTCGGAGCCATAGACTTTAAGCAAAGCAGCTTCAACCGCATAGTGCCCAATTGCATCTACAGAAGCAAGTCCTTTATCCATACCACTAGCTTTAAGCTCTGTCATCATATCATCAATATCACTACTAACTCTAAAAATTGATGATTCGAGTGCAAAAGTTCTTATAGCCTGCTCGGCAATTTTATGTTTGATTGCTCCAAAACTGGAAATTAAAACGCCAAACTGTTTTCGTTCGTTAGCATATTTAATAGAATCGCTAGTTGATTTTTTAGATGCTCCAATAACATTAGCACCTAATTTAATACGCCCCATGTGCAAGATATTCAATGCAATACGGAATCCCATACCACCACGACCAATCAGATTTTCGACAGGAACTTTTACGTCATTATAATAAATTTGAGCTGTCGAAGAACCTTTTATTCCCATTTTATGTTCATCTGGTCCAATTACAACACCTTCCATATCATGCTCAACAATAAAAGCACTCAACACTCTGTCCTTTGCAATCTTTGCAAAAACAACATGAGTATTAGCAAATCCGGCATTTGTAATCCACATTTTTTGTCCATTAAGAATATAATGTTTTCCATCTTCGGATAAAATAGCATTACTTTTACCAGAGTTTGCATCCGATCCAGCATTTGGCTCAGTTAAACAATAAGCACCAATAAACTCACCACTAGCAAGTTTGGTAACATATTTTTGTCTTTGTTCTTCGTTACCATAATACATAATTGGCAATGTGCCGATACCTGTGGAGGCCATAAATGCCACAGAAAAAGAGTAACCTGCACCAATGTTTTCAGCAGCTAACATTTGAGTTACAAACGACTGCTCAAATCCACCATATTCTTCAGGTATTGCAATCCCCATTAAACCAAGTTCGCCAGCTTTTCTTACAGTTTGTGCCATTAACTCACGATCGCCTTTGTCTAATTCATCAGCAATTGGATGAACTTCTGTTTCAATAAAATCTTTAATCGTTTGGGCAATCATCATTTGCTCCTCATTGTATTCCTCAGGGATAAAAACATCTGCGGAATTTGTTTCTTTAATAAGGAATTCACCACTTTTTAGGTTCTTCATATTATTTGTTTTTTAGTTTAATTCTGATTAAATATTATGCAAAAATAGAAAATATTTTCAAATAGGGTTTTATTATATCAAAATTCCACTTTTTATGATTACCCAACATTAATTTATTTTATTAATTACAGAACAAATATCACATGCCACAACACCAGCGGTTTCGGTTCTCAACCTACTATCTCCAAGTGAAATTGGAACAAAACCCGCATTTTTCGCCATTTGTATTTCATCAGAATTAAAATCACCTTCTGGTCCTATAAGGATTATTACGCTTTCATTTTTATTTATCAAATTTCCCAAATAATTTTTATCCAAATCATCCTCACAATGAGCTATAAATTTTTGATCATAATCAAAGCTTTGTAAGATAAATTTTGCAAAATCAACTTGCTCGTTAATCTTGGGATGGTAAGCCTTTTGCGATTGTTTCATTGCAGCTTCTGCAATTCTGTTTAACCTGTCCAATTTAATAAATTTTCTTTCTGAATTTTTACAAATTATAGGACTTATTTCATCAATCCCTATTTCAGTTGTTTTTTCAACAAACCACTCAAAACGATCATTGTTTTTTGTAGGAGCAATAGCTATATGAATCAAATATGCTCTTTTTCCATAATCGGCTATTATCTCTATGATTTTTAATACAGTCTTCTTTTGATGTATTTCGAGAATCTCTGTTCTGTACATGTTTCCCTTTCCGTCTGTAAGATAAATTTCGTCTCCTTTACTCAGACGTAGTACTTTTGTACAGTGTTTGGATTCTTCTTCATTGAGAACATGAAAATCTCCAGAGATTTGCGGGTCGTAAAATAAACGCATGTTTTTTTTATAAAATTATAATAAAATTAATTTCTTACAAAACAATAATTTATTATGTGTATTTGCAATAGTATTACAAATTTACATAAAATGTTTGTTAATTCAAATTGAAGATAGTTTCGAGACATTTCACAAAGGAGATTTCGAGACATTTTGGCTGACGCCAAAACCCTCAACCACCTTTTTGAACCCTCAACACTTTTCTTAATTTCAGCCAGCTATATTGTAATGAGAGGAGAAGTGAGGCGAGCGATTCAGTGCAATGCCCCGGCTTTATAATGAATCAAATCTGCTAATTTATTTTAGCTATTTTTTCGAGTTATGATGATTTTATTTACAAGCATTAAATATGACAAAGAATTATTTGCTATTTTTACAATAAAAAAACTATGCACACATCAGAAACGACTTACACAGGAAACTTAAGAACAGAAAATCTGCACTTACATTCAGGTCAATGGGAATGACTGCACAAGAACATGGATTTTCAATTGACGGAGCAAAAGCGAAAACAACAAAGATAATGGCTCAATTACCACTACGAAGAATTGCAGAAATTATTATTAAATATGATTTTTCGATGTGCAAATTAACCGAAAGGCAACAAATATTGATAAAAAATGTACCCTCTTTATGTCCTGTTTCGCTTAGCTTAAGCAAAGAAGTAAAACAGATTATCGATTTTCAATTTTTAAAAATAATTTAATAAATCCATTATGGAAATAAATATCAAATCGGACATCGAAGCTTACGAAGAAAAAATTGTAAGTTACGATGATACAGCAGCAAAATATGGCAGCGGTCTTGTCGAAGTTTTTGCTACTCCAGCCATGATTGCAATGATGGAAAAAACATGTCTAAATTCTGTCCTGTCATTTTTACCTGACGGATTTACAAGTGTAGGAATAAAAGTTGACGTAACTCATACCAAAGCAACACCTATTGGAATGAAAGTGTTTTGTAAATCTAAATTAATTGAAATTGATCGCAAAAGACTTGTTTTCGAAGTGATTGCTTCTGATGAAAAGGGTGAAATTGGACGAGGACAGCATGAACGCTTCATTGTCAATATTGAAAAATTTAAGGCAAATATTTAGTCTTAAGGTTTGTCAAACAATAAAAATATAATCTTGAGAAAATTAAAATTAAAATTTATCAGTACTGACCGATTAAAATTTTAATAAAAGTAGGGCTACTCCCATAAGGTCTCGCCCTAATGTCGTAAATTTGTTTTGCAAAAAATAAAAATCGACATGAGCAAAGATAAAAATAAAAATTT
>Ga0265295_1001513_pt1 | contig 40760 bp, 45 predicted proteins | sample Munlansysbiofilm_FD_192503 | JGI IMG/M metagenome (GOLD analysis project Ga0265295, IMG submission 192503) | Leachate microbial communities from a municipal landfill in Southern Ontario, Canada - Methane capture system biofilm | ecosystem: Engineered > Solid waste > Landfill > Unclassified ... | reverse complement strand
TCCATGCAGAATTTTGAATGGATCAGGTACATGTGAGTGGTCTGTGCATTGTTTTTAAAAATAAATTTGGACAAAAGGAAGAAAGATGGATGTGTTCATTCGGAACTACACCTAATCGGAACTACTGGTATATGGCATTCTACTCTAAACCAATTGAAAGATTATTCTTCAACGTAAAGCAAATACAAACAACTGTTCTCTCTCATTTCCATGAATCCCTGGGTTTCGGAAATTCCTGCTTTTTCCAGTAATACTTTTTTCCATGATTCGGGGGGAAGTGCTATCTTTCCGGTATATGCCTTTGCAGCTATCTGTGCATATTGAAGTGGTTTGCCATCGATCTTTATTCTCTTTGCCACTTCCTTGCGGTAGGTCTGGTGCATCATACATGCACTGTGCGCAGCAGAAGGCTGGATGGTATGGTTGTAGTGATCAGTTGCTTCCATATGCACCGGATTGAAATTACCGATACGTTTAATGTATTCTCTTATAGCCTTTGAGAATGGACATACATTGGTGACAAAACCATACTTGCTGATCTGTCTGATGCTTTCAAATGATGAAAGAACTGATTCCTCGTTCACAACAGCATTTGCGAAATCGTCCCATGTCTTGTATTCCTCTTCCGGTACAGATTTTGCAAGCGATTCAGCCTGTCCTACCATATAATTGGTAAAGCCTTCTACGCCCTGCTTATCAGAAATATCTTCAAAAAAGAGATATACTGACACATCAACAAAAGGATTCGAGCCTATATTTTCAGCCATGTGATCACCATTAATCAATTATCTCTTCGCCTGCACTCTTGCCTTTTACAATGAGGGCAAAGACACAGGACGCATTACGCAGTATACTTTTAATGTGTCTTTCATCCACATTGATTCTGGAAAGGTTCTCAGTTACCATTTTCACTTCACCTGTCATTCCTTTATTTGCCAGTTGCAAACACTCAAGTGCCTGTTTTGCAACAGTAATGTTGTTTCCTGCAACTTCTCTGAATTTCTGGTGGGTAATACAGTAATTTGAAACCGCGGAATCTCTTATACGGTTGTTGTAACTATCTGCAACATCTGTGTCAGAATCCGGAATTGGTCCTATTCTTGAAATATATCTTCCCATGGTAGGTGCCATAGGGCATACTTTTAAAGCATATACATATCCAATCACATCTCCGTCTTTGTCAGTGATGGCAAGATCAGTTTGAACATTGACAGCTCCTTCAACCGTTAATGAAGTCCTTCCGTCTTTCATTGCCACATTAAAAGCGGGCCATCCCACATATGCTTCTTTTCCCATTCTCTCAGCATAGCTTTCACCTACACGAAGCCAGTATTCTACGACACCTTCAGTCCCTGCTTTGCTGACCATATCATCAACAAGTGAATATATTGCAATGTCCATCATGATTATAGGTCTCCTTTTTCGTTTTGTATTTAACCAGTAAATATACTATGTTTATATATTAATGTTAGTTATAGTTTTTAATCTTTGCCATTGAATTCATTATATTATATTAAAGTGTTTACATTTTAATCCACTTTAATTCCGGATTTTGTGGATACAATTGTTCAGTGGTTGCATTGTCTTCTTCTATTATCTGCATAGCTTCATTTTCTGACTTAACCGTTATCTCAAAAGGACTCTCACCTGCAACATCGTATCTGAGAAAAAGCCGTCCGTCTTCTGCCATCAGTAGTCTGACATAATCCTGGCTCAAAGACTCAAGTCCAATTTCATGTCCTTTTTGGCTTTTTGCTGCCCACACATTAAGTTCAGTCTCTGCTACATATGAAACTTTAAAAATTTCATTATCATCTGTGTTCACATCTGTTTTTACAAATGAATGCAGCATCTTAGTGAATCTAGTTCCTTTGTCACTATCTTCAGTATTTGAACGTTTAAGATGCCGTGTCCAGATATTTTTCATAAAAGTCAACCATAAAAAATCAATTATTAGTAAAAATCATCCCAGCATGTTTCTGATAGAATCTTGCATTTTATCAAGTGATTGTGGATCCAGAAAAAGGAACATGTCACCATAGATAGTTCCTGCTCCAACGTCTTTCTCTGAGGGGTATACCATAAACATCGTTTCAATAGTCAATATATTAGCAGAGTCTTTTTCCATTGTAGATGTCCCCTTTTCAAGTATATCCATAATAGGCCCGATGCTTATATCGGGTACTGAATGCATTATTTTGAGGTCAAGAAAAGATGATAGTGAATTAAGATATGATCCTGCAATTATATTTCCCGTTTCAAGAAGTGCAGATTCATATATACCTGGATCATCATCATGCTCGATGTTTTGCAGTAACAAATTACTAAGATAAACAGCATTTCCAAATTCGAACAACAACATTGCAAGACCATTAATGTCCCCGTAAACCGGGATCATTATACCTGTCATAGTTATTGAGTCTGGTATCATGTCAATGATGGCGGATGCTTCGAACGGTCTGGCATCGGATAAATTAAGCTGGACACGTTTTTCTATCATTTTGGAAAGGGAAGTAGTTGCATTTCCCATGCCTATGCTTCCTATTTCCTTAAAAGCATCTATCATGAAATTATCCAGTTCTTTATCCATTTTAGTCCTTCCTGAAATTATTCTAGTTCAACGTGTACACTTTGGTCCATGAAGAATTTTTCTCCAACATAAAATCGGATATATTCTTCGTTTCCTCCTTTTATGAGGCGGATTTTTGTACCTTCTTCTTCTGCAAGATTTAAGAACAAACCTTCAATTCTGGCTACGATTTGCTCTTCATGTGCGGCCTTGTTGATCATTCCAATAAGGAGTAGTTCATTTGCTGCAAATCTTTCAACCATTTCTGATATAAATTCGTAAGTCTCTTTTTCTCCTTTTGTGAGGATCAGCTGACTAATAGGTTCAAAGATCACTGCACATCCCTTTGGGAGCTTGCTTGTAAGTTCAAAAAAATTATCAAGTTCATCTCTTGGTAATTTGATAATTCCATCTTCATTACTTAGCTTATCACTTGTAGATGAGATTTCTATGAACTTCATTGCACCTATATCCATAAGGTCTCCGATCTTTTCCTTATACATGGCTGTACGTGGTTGGGTGGATACAAGAACTGTATTTACCATTTCTCCATAAAGACGTAGACTAATCTCGATAACAGAATCTTCGTATCTGGTCTTTGGTGTATATTCTAACAATGTGGATCTGCTTAGTAAAGTGGATATTTGATCTACTTCCGGGATATTCTCGATATCTTCTTCAGAGTGCAGTGGTTTTGTGAATACCATTCCTTCTATGAGGTAATCTCCAAGTTTTTCCCTTGGCACTGTCCTGAAAGCCTGAAATATCAAAAAACCAGCAGCTGCAAAGATAGTAATGTAGACCGAACTCCAAAATCCTAAGAACAGGAATATCGTTTCAGTGATATCTGTATCCTGTGAACTTATTGCAATTGAAGGGAATATCGCTGATGTGATAAGGAATATAGATGTGAGTGCAAGAAGCAACCAGGCAATGGATCCCCTTTTTGTTTCTAAGTACACTTTCACCCAGTAATATATAGCCGCAAATCCACATGCCATTGATATGGAAATGAAAATAATGTGTATTATTGTTATATCCGGAGTTAACATCCTGCTGCCACCTACATTTTGCACTTAGCACATATATCAATCTAATTATATATATTAATATGTTTTTATACCCTTGGTTGCACTCTTGACCGTAAGTTCTCCATTTTCAGTGTCAAGTATTATGGTACGTCCATAATTCAGTCCTGTATCCTGTGCAATAATGGGAATTTTTAGTTCTTTTAGCGTTTCTTTTGTAGCAAGCACATTTCGTTCTCCTATTTTGAGCTGAGCGTTGGAATTGAAAGAAAACATACTTGCACCACCTGCGATCTTGGCAGTTGTCCTGTGTTTATAGGCTCCCAGGTCAACCATACTGTCAATTAATGCAGGTATACCAGTGTCTGCAAATTTAGCAATGTTCTCTTTTGACCTTGCCTGCTCAATACTGGGGAGCATAATATGTACCATCCCGCCAACACCAGTGGTTTTATCGTACAACGAAATGCCTACGCATGACCCAAGTCCAAGAGTCGTTATTTTTTCAGGTTTCTTCGCTACTGCGCTATCGGCCATTCCCACTATGATCATACTTATCTCGTACGCATTTTTTCAATTTTGCCAAGTATGGATTGCAATGAAACTGAATCAAGTAACATGTACATATCACCGCTCAGGCTATGATATTCATCTTTACTCACAATTTCCCACTTCATTCAGCACATCACAATAAAATTCATCAAGTACAATATTCATTTTTCTCACTCCTGTCAAATCATTTTATCGATCCGTTCAAGTATAATGTCCATCGAATCAGGATCGAACAAGGTCAGGAATATACCATTCATTCTGTTACCTACGATCATGAACAATGTGTCAAAAAGCAGTGCATGCTCTGCCTTTTCGCTCATTTCTATGAGTATATGGTCTATTATGGCACCCAGCATGTCAAAAGTCTGCATAGGAGGTGATAACCTTACATCCAGTCCAAGAAAATCTGAAAGGGAGCTGACATAGGATCCTGCAAGGATATTGCCAACCTCTTCTATCAGAGACTGATTAAGAGGACTCATAATATCGACGTCTGTCTCATTAGTAATTATCTTGCAGATTGTTTCAGTGGTTTCCCGGGGAAGCATCATCATTATATATCCCTGGACATCCCCTGTTACATGCATAATTACCCCGGATACAATAGTATCAGCTCCACCTGCAACATCCGGTACTTTCTCTATCAATTCTACTTTGAGTTCGGGTACTTCTATCTTAATCTCTTTTGAGATCATTTTTGAAAGGGAAGTGACAGCATTACCAACGCCTATATTTACAACTTCTCTTAATGCACTGATCTGTAACTCGGTCAGATCTGATATTTTATCTTTCATGCGTTTTCTCCGGGATCACATTTTAGATGTGTTATCACTTCTAACAAATCATCCGATGTCACTTCTGGTATATTCTCTCCTTTGAATTGAAAGCTTTGAACTGGTCTTTAGAAGGTCCTATTAAGGTCTCTGTTTTTCCCATGATGAAAAATCCATTTTTAGCCAGCGCATTATAGAAATCCATATAGAGTTGTTCCTGCAGTTCTTTCTGGAAATAGATGGTTACATTCCTGCAGAAAACAACATCAAAGCCATTTATTTTTGGGTCTGAAATAAGGTCATGTTTTTTAAATTGCGCAATCTTTTTCAGTTCATCAGAGATTATGTAGTCGTTCTCTTCTTTGCTGAAGTATTTATTCAGAAAAGCAGGTCTTACATCTTTCATTTCAATATCAGAGTAAACACCTTTCTGGGCTTTTAACAGACTTTCCTTATCAATATCAGTGCCTGTTATTTTTATATTATAATTTTTGAAATCATCACCCAGTATGTGGTGTAGCAGCATTGCGATCGAGTATGCTTCAACGCCAATAGAGCAGCCTGCACTCCATATGCGTATGGAGCGAAGTCCAGTGTTCTTTGCTTTGATTATAGCAGGTAAAACTTCTTTTTCGACGATGTCATAGACTTCTGCATTCCTGAAGAAATTAGTAACATTTACAGTTAGTGTTTCCATAAGCTCAGGATACTCAATGTTGCTGCTTTGAAGCAGTTTCACATAGTCTTTGTATGTTTTGGAATTGGTTGCACGCAATCTGACATCGAGCCTTCGTTTAAAGTGTGTATCCTTATATTGTTCACAATTAAATCCAAGCTTCTTCTGTATCAGTGCTTTTAGGACCGTGTAATCATCTTCATGTTTTTGAATGGGTTTAAGCATCTTTATCCCTCTATAAATTCTATAGTCACATTGTTTCCATCTTCCAGAACATTTCCAGTTTATTATCAGGCACAATTCTTTCTATGCTTATAGTGTCACCATCTGCAAGAAGGATGGATAATTTGGATAAATCAATAATATTATCATTTAGTTTGACAACATATTTTATATTTTCAAGTAATATGTCTGTACATCCTGAAACATCGTTCATTATGTTCGTGTATGCATGGTATTGAGCTGCTTATCATCTGCAATAAACCCAACAACAGTCCTTGTTCCAATATCCAGAGCAAAATGGGTACTACTTATCTTATCCCATCATCTTTTTCATGATAGCTGCCATTATTATGTCCGTAGCACCAGGCTCGAAAAGCATATTAAATTCATTCTTTGAATTTGTGGAAGGTATCCGGCATTCACCTTTAACAACCACGAACTGGTCAGCAAGGTTTCCGATCTCCGCAGATATAAAATCGCTGACTCCATCCATGTTAACTTCAATACTTGGATCTCCTATTTTGAGATTGATACCAAGGAACTCATTAACAACACGCATGTAAGAACTACAGAGGTTCACTCCCATTTCACGAAGTTTCCTTATTTGTTGTTCCTCTATTTTTGTGGTTGTGCCTATGGATTTTTTCATAAGCAGGTCGGAAAATGATAATGCAGAGAATTTAGGGAACAATATGAGGGTTCCAGCGTTTACGTCACCAGACATGTGCAGATGTATCCCAACGACACTTTTGTTTTTTCCTTCTTCATTGCTTCGTGCAATGATCTCATCCAGAGTGAGCATCTCAACAACAGGTATATTGATTTTTACATCCCTGTTCACCATTTTTGAAAGTGAAGTTGCCAGATGGCCCATTCCAATATTTCCTGCTTCTTGAAATGCTCCTTTTGCCATTTCATCCAATTCTGTCATCTTATTCCCTCATTTTTAAATCAATGTAGCAATATCCAGGATAAGTGCGACACTTCCATCTCCCAGAATAGTTGCACCTGCAAATCCTTTAGTATTTTTCAAAATTTTGTTATCAAGCGTTTTAATAATTACTTCCTGCATACCAAGAAGTCCATCAACTATAAGTCCTATTTTGTTTCCCATCTTTTCAACAACAACAACGATGAGACTCTGTTTCTCCTCCTCTTCTGTAGTACAGTCGAGTACATTATGTAGCCTCAGAAGTGGGAGTACTTCGCCTCTTAGAAGAACAACTTCTTTTCCTTCTATTGTTTTTATATCACTGGCCTTTATTCCCACATCACGGATAACGTTTCCAAGTGGTATAGCGTATGTTTCGTCGGTCACTGTTACCATAAGTGACTGGATAATTGCCACTGTAAGTGGTAGCTGTAGTTTCATGATGCTGCCTTGCCCGGGTACAGAACTTATCTTCACGTTTCCTCCAAGGGTTTCTATCTTTGTTTTGACAGCATCCATACCGACCCCTCTTCCTGAGATATCGGTGATAGTTTTGGCTCCGCTAAAACCAGGCATAAAAATGATGTTCAGAGCATCTGCATCAGAAAGTTTATCGACCTCTTCTCTGGTCATTACTCCTTTCTTGACAGCGACATCTCTTAGAGTGGCGGGGTCCATTCCTTTTCCATCATCTTCCACTTCTATCAGGATACTATTTCTCTGACGTGAAGCTGCCAGCCGAACAAGACCTGCAACAGGTTTCCCTAATTTTATGCGCTCTTCTTTTGCTTCTATTCCGTGGTCAACCGCATTGCGTAAGAGGTGTACAAGTGGATCTCCGATCTCATCCAGAACAGTCCTGTCAAGTTCGATCTCTTTTCCTTCGACAATGAGATTAATTTGTTTACCTTCCGACTTTGCCAGGTCCCTTATCATTCTTGGAAATCTGCTGAAGATCTGGTCAATGGGAACCATTCTTGATTCCATAACTTCTGTCTGTATCTCATTTGTGAGGCGGTCAAGGATTGCAATTGACTCATCCAGGTCCTTTGCATTAAGATCAGAAGCAAGCTGGCTTAATCTGATCTTATTTATTATAAGTTCTCCAACCAGATTCATCAGGTTATCCAGTCGTTCAATATTTACCCTTACACTTTGTATGCTTTTGACTGCATCTGATCTTTTGACAACGGAGCAGGTTTGCCGGACCTTTTCATTATTCTCTTTTGCCTCCTGGTCGTTTTGCTCATCAGATGTGCTTTGGAAGACCGTGGTAGGAATTACAGTTTTAACTTCTGATATTTTGGAGATATTGCTGATAATCTCTTCATCTGTTGTTTTTGTGGCAAATATTACTGTGAACTCAAGATCAAATTTTTCATCTTCGAGTTCTTCCTCACTTGGTTGGCACTTAATAATTTCTCCCATTTTTGTGACATTGATAAGTACAAGTGTAGACCTTGCTGATTTAAGCACACATGATTCATCAAGGGTCACTTTTAAGGTTATAACTCTGTTACCATCTAATGTAGAACATTCTATTGAATGTTTTTCATTTTCAGACAATACAAGGTTATTTTCAGGAACAGTTTCAGTAGCATCTTGCAGTTCATTACTGATTTCATTTTCAATAAAGCTGGTACTTGTAGCTATTGAACCTGTGATCGCATCCATAGGTAGTGTAGTTTCCATGGTTTTTACAAGTGCAGCTTGCAGGGATGTGATATTTACTTCTTCTTCATTATCCACGGTCTCTACAAGTGCTTCAAGAGTATCCAGACACTCAAAGAGAATATCTATGAGTCCGTTACTAACTGCTACTTGTGATTTTCTCACCATATCCATTAAATTTTCCATTTCATGTGTCAGCTCTGCAATGGTGTTGAATCCCATTGTTGCTGACATTCCTTTCAATGTATGGGCTGAACGAAACATTGTATTGATATATTCCAGATCAGTAGGATTTTGTTCAAGCCCAAGTAATGAATCATTAAGTTGTTGTAGATGCTCTTCTGACTCAGTTTTAAAGATTTCTTTATATTCTGACATATCCATGGTCACACCAACCCTAGATTATTGTGATCTTATCTTTTTGCAATAACATTTCAATCACCAGATGAATTTAACATCCGTACTATTTCACTCGACATTTTGTCCAAAGGGACGATGCTGTCAGCAAGGCCTCGTTGGATTACTGCTCTTGGCATGCCATAAACAACACAGGTCTTTTCATCCTCTGCAATCGCCTTTCCCCCGGCATTTTTAATAGCTTCAACTCCATCAGCCCCATCGGCTCCCATTCCGGTTAAAACAGCAGTAATGATCTTTGCTCCATAGATGGGGACTAATGAGCTGAAAAGTCTGTTTGCGCAAGGTCTTACTCCCTGTTCACGAGGTTTTTGGTTGAGTGAAACAACTTCATGATAAAAGCCACCAATTTCTTTCGAGACAATCTCCATATGGTAGTTTCCTGGTGCAAGGTATGCATGTCCTGCATAGAGTACATCCCCATCTTTTGCCTCAGTAACTGTCAATTGGGATTGACCATCAAGTCGTTGTGCAAGTGATGCTGTAAATCCTGCAGGCATATGCTGGACTATTACAACAGGGGCTTTCAGGTCACCCGGTAATCTGGGTATAACCTGTTCAAGTGCACGCGGTCCTCCTGTTGACGACGCAATTGCAATGATCTTACCTTTGGCATGGTGTTTTCTCTTCTGAACAACCTGCTTCTTTTGTGTAGTGCGCAAAGTCTTTCCTTCATTTTCACGTGCCTTTTTCACGTGTTCTTCCATGAACCCGAGTTTTTTCAGGTCCACTTTAGATGCCATTTTTACTTTTTTGCGGATTTCTATAGCAATATCAACAATATTTAAACTGATATTTCCCGATGGTTTTTGTATGAAATCAACTGCTCCATATTCAAATGCATTCAGTGTACTCTCTGCTGACCTGGAGTCGATCGCTGTCAACATGACAACTGGTGTAGGACATTCACTCATAATATATCCCAGAGCGTGTAACCCATCCAGTTTAGGCATCTCAACATCCAGGGTAACTACATCCGGCCTGAATTTTTCAACTTTTTCTACAGCTTCAAGGCCATTTCTGGCAGTAGCTATTACGTTAATTTCAGGGTCTTCTTTTAGGATATCAGAGACAACCTTGCGCATGAGTGCGGAGTCATCGACTACAAGTACATTGATAGTCATATTAGATTACTTTTCCAATTACTTCCAGGACTTTTGCTGCATCAAAAGGCTTAACTATAAAGTCAAGAGCGCCGGTCTTGAGTGCATCAGTTACAACAGATTGCTGTCCAATGGATGAACACATGACCACTTTTGCAGCTGGATCCATTTCCATTATCTTTTTCAGAGCATCGATTCCTTCCATGTTTGGCATGACTATGTCCATAAAAACCATTTCTGGTTTTAATTCTGGGTACTTTTGCACGGCATCGAGCCCATCGACGCACTCGCCTACCACTTCATGACCATTTTTTGTTAGTATGTCCTTGATGACCATGCGCATAAATGCAGCATCATCTACAATCATTATTTTTACCATTTTTTTCATATCTCCTATATTTGGTATTGCATTGAATGTGCAAAATTTGCACTACATATTTGTATAATGTAAATTATATTTCTATTTTATTATATGAAGTTTAATATATTATATTAAATTATTGTTTATTTTGGTATCTGTCCTAATTTCAAGAACATATCATTTACTCTCTATGTAACATACGAAGCTTAGGACTGTAATCTCCGTATTATCAGTACGAATACTATATTCTATATAACTATATATTTGATATATATATAATTATATGGTACAATATTTTAAAAATATGGTTTGCAAAAAAACAAAGTAACTATTCAGCCTGATAAAAACGCTATCTATAACAATCTTGACAAAAAGTTGAAATGTAAATTTCATTATGAACATTTATTTTGATTGTTTCTATTGATTGCTTTTTTGATTCTTAGATTGTTAGTGGCAGATATCTTCATTTCGATGAAATCAGCACCAATAGGTAGATTGTGCTAGGCTGAATAGTTACAAAACAAATTCTATTAACTAAGCATTAGAAACATCTATTTTTATGCTATCGATAAGAGTATTATCAGGATGCAAAACCGGACAGATATACTTATTCCCGTAGAGAAAGCTACAATTCTGGTCCCTATGCGTGGACCAAATATGGATACATAGCGTGGTAAAAGGGACCTGATGCTAAATACAGGGAGCATGAACATACTTCCCAGCATAAGTACTATCATTGCCTGAATATATGATATTCCGTTATTACTTATCATAGGGCCTAATAGTGATATTCCAAGAATTGGGCTTGCAACGTAACTTGTGAGCGGGACAATACTTTCAGGCGGGATACCAAAAAGATCTGCAAGCGGCAATACATTGAATAATTCAAAAGCTCCCCTTTCCCTGAGTATGAAAACAACTGTGGTCATCGATATATAAATGAGGGCTATCTTGGTGAACAGTTTACGATTGCGCTTCAGAGATTTTTTGATCGCATCTTCCAGGGTAACCTTCTTTGATGAAATATTTTCTTCATACTGGCACCTGTTCTTTTTGAGGAATATCTTACTAAGTACTATAACTGCACTGACCTTTATAATCGCAGTTAATATGAATACCATTACATAGAAACCCCCGACAACCGATCCAAGTGCCGGGAGGACTATGGGTATTTGGTAGGTTATAATTTCCCTTACATATGCAGGTGTGCTGTTGAGCAATGCACAGAGCATGGTTTCTCTCTCATTGATACACCCTTCTTCTTTAAAATTCACGACCATACTATTTGCAGCAACAGTAGAGCCCAGTGCCACCATAAAAGATGATGCGCATGTGTCAGGAAGGTTTGTATACTTGAAAAGAGGTTTCACAATTCCTGAAAATTTCTGCATGAACCCAAGTTCGATAAGGATTCCGGTTCCAAAAAGCCCCACAAATATCATTATCAAAATGGGAATTGCGAAGTCCAGAACTTCAAGGAAAATGGAAAACATGATTATTGTACAGATAAGGAAGTAAATTAATCTATCTCTTATCCTACAAATCTATGAACAGGATTCTCATTATGAGCAACGTCGTTTTGAGTTATATATATAGAAAAACCTTATATTGATTGTAACATATTCAAAGGTGGTGATCGAGTTGAAAAAGAACCTTATGGATATTCTTGCCTGTCCTGTATGCAAAGGTGATCTTGTCCTTAACATCGAAAAGGAAGATGCTAACGAGGTTATATCGGGCACTTTGTACTGTTCTGCATGCAACGAATACTATCCTATAGAGGAGGGTATACCAAATATGCTTCCTCCTGATCTAAGGGAATGAAACTGCTGAGGAGATTCAAGTGCAACAGGTTCATATCAACAGGCTTGGTGTAAATTCACTGGAATTCGAAAAGGATACCGTTGAGTTACCTTTATCCCCTGGTGAAGAACGCAGTTTTGAAATCGTTTTGATCAATTATGGTGCACCAACACATGTCAATTTATCAGTAAGTGATTCTATAAGGGAGAATATCACTGTTCTTGAAGACAATCCGTATGTCAGGCATGAGGAATACATACCTTTTATTGCACGAATACCATACGATGGCAGACTCTACAGCAAAGGGCAATTATATATTACTGTTGGTTATGGTTCCAAAAGAGAGGGATTTGATTTGAACCTGGGTCATCTAAGCCCAAATGATAAGAGTTTCTCTGTTGATGTTGACGAATCTTTATACAATTTGAAAACATCCAAGCCCTCAAAATCCTCTTCTTCCGAAATATATGAAGGGGGACATTGGAGTGCTCAAGTTCCTTCCATATCATTTGAAATGCTAAGGTCATTTTTGAGTCTGTCTACTCCATATTCAGTTAATATTTTAAGGCTAGTTATATTGTTGTTACTGCTTTCTATTCTTGCTTTTGCAGTTCGGTCCATTGACTTTAGTAGTTTTCTGAGCATGTTCTTTGGTTTTTATCAATCTGTATTCTATGCAATTCTTCTTACATTTTTTATGGCTTATCTATTACTAAGACTTCCTAAATCTAAAAGATAATCAAGGTGGATAATATGAAATATATCATAGTTACCGGCGGAGTAATGAGTGGGATTGGAAAAGGAATTACCACTGCTTCTATTGGGCGCAACCTGAAGAACAAGGGGTATAAAGTTACGGCCATCAAGATTGATCCTTACATCAATATTGATGCAGGTACTATGAGTCCTTTCCAGCATGGGGAGGTTTATGTTCTTAAAGATGGGGGTGAAGTGGACCTTGACCTTGGGAATTATGAACGTTTCCTTGATACTGAACTTACAAGAGAGCACAACCTGACCACTGGGAAGATATACGAATCTGTGATCAGCAAAGAACGCAGAGGGGAGTATCTGGGCAAGACCGTACAGATAATTCCTCACATAACTAATGAGATCAAGGACAGGATTCGCAAAGTTGCTGCAAAGAGTGGCGCTGATATCTGTATGATAGAGGTAGGTGGTACTGTTGGTGACATTGAAAGTATGCCTTTCCTGGAAGCTGTAAGACAGATGCACAGGGAGGAACCAAAGGAAAATCTGGCATTTGTGCATGTGACCCTTGTTCCTATGGACGCACAAGGTGACCAGAAAACAAAGCCTACACAGCATTCTGTAAAAGAGTTAAGGGAGTTGGGCCTCAAACCTAACATCATTGTTACGAGATGTAAGGAACCCTTGCTTGAAGGTACAGTCTCTAAAATATCACATTTCTGTGATGTATCCGAGGAAGCGGTCATAAGTGCTCATGATGCAAAGGATATCTATGAAGTACCTCTTAACATGGAGGAAGAAGGACTCACTGATTTTTTGATGAAATATCTGGATCTGAGTTCCTCAGAATCAGATGATGCCTGGGCTAAGATGGTTGACAGAATGCACAATCTTAAAGGTGAGGTCGGGATTGGGATCGTGGGGAAATATACACATCTTGAAGATTCATACCTGAGTATAAGTGCTTCCATAAAACATGCTGCCATCGAGTGCGGTGTTAATTACGAAGTATGCTGGATAAATGCAGAATCTTTTGAAGAAGAGCCTGATACAATATCATGTCTCCTGGAATATGATGGTATACTTGTTCCCGGTGGTTTTGGGGAAAGAGGCACTGAAGGTAAGATAAAAGCCATACAGTATGCCAGAGAGAATGACATCCCGTATCTTGGTCTTTGTCTTGGGATGCAGTTGTCTGTCATAGAGTTTGCCCGGAATGTGGCAGGTCTTGAGAACGCCAACAGCACGGAATTCGATGAAAATACACCATATCCTGTAATTGATATACTTCCTGAACAGGAAAATGTAGTTGATATGGGTGCAACTATGAGACTTGGCGATTACTATGCAGACTTAAAAGCAGGTTCACTTGCAGAGAATATTTATGGTCAGTCCCAGATAATAGAGCGTCACAGGCATAGGTATGAAGTAAATCCTAATTATGTCGAAAAGATAGAAAGCCATGGAATGATCTTTTCCGGTAAGAACAGAAACAGAATGGAAATCGCCGAGATTCCCGGTAAGAAATTCTTCTTTGGATCACAATTTCATCCGGAATTTAAATCCCGTCCTGGAAATCCATCACCACCCTTCAAGGCTTTTATTCAGGCAATGATAAAGGAGTAAGATTAGAATTCAATTTAAAGGCGTAAAGATGAAGCCCACTTAATATGGGCTTAACTCATTTTCAATGGTTCCACTTTCATGTATTCCCTGAGGACAGTTGTTGCGTAACTTCCCTTTGGCAAAGAAAAAGTGAGTATTGCCTTGCTTTTTCCAGGGTTTAGTTCGTCTTCTCCGGTTTCAAATACAGGTTTGCAGCAGAGTAGTATTTCCCTGCGCAGTCCTTTTGATGCAAGAGCTGGCATTTGTTTCATCATAAATGCTTCCTGTGCCATCCCAGTCTCTTTATACATTTCTTTTTCAATATCTCCAGGTACATTACTTGCGAATTCAGTATTATATCCTACAAGAGGAGCAGTCACAAATGCTCTCCCTCTTCTTAGGAGATTGTTCATACCGTCTACATTTTCCTCGGTGGACTTCTGCATCTTTGTGACATCTGGCAGACCTTCCTTATTCCTGAAACAGATAATGTCTCCCGGGCGGGCTTCATCAAGGGGAAGTCCGAGTTCTATTCTTTTACAGATTATGCGGTTGAAGATATATGACTGGTAAGCGTGTATGAACATCCTGCTAATGTTTTCAGAAAGTACAGCAAATGACCCTGCAAAATCCCCTGGATTTTCCACAAGGTAATGCATCATTGCTCTCTCATATCTGAGACGTAATGGATATGTTTTAAGTCCTTCCACAAAATCCCTTCTTTCACATACATGATCTCTGGCTTCTTTCACATCATCCTGTTCATCGGGAAACGATTGTGCAATATATATGAGTGAAGCTTTTTCAAAATCGCCTTTAAGAAGTTGCTCTCCTACCATGTGGGTAATAGGTCTGATAGCTCCGAACCTCTGAATTCCAAAAAAGTTAGGAACTCCTCCAAAAGCAATAATCTCATCTGTTGTTCTCTTGAGATTTTCTTCCAGTTCATCAGGTTTAAGATCAATATCTCTTATGGTAATACGGAATTCATTACCGTAGAGATCACCAAGTCCAAGAGACCTGTTTGACCTTCCTATGACTTTCAGTTCCACGTCTTTGAGGTAGAAGTTTTCAATATCTTCTTCCGACATATCGTATATGCTGATCTTCTGGGTAGTCTTTGCTCTTTTATCCTTCGTACCGGCAAATCCGATTCTCTTCTGGCTGATGCCAAGTTTACGTGACATATCCCTGATAAGATGGTGCATATCCCAGTTGGCCTTGCTTATCTCCAGGACAAGATACTTTCCACTGTCACCTTCTTCACGGTTTGTGATCTCCCTGACAATAAAATCATCTGTTTCCTGTCTCAGTACGCCTCCAATTCCATTGCTATGTGTACAGTACAGGTCTATTCCCATCTTTTTTTCAACTGCTGGTATCATTTAAATCATCCTAATTTTGGGGTGCGATATCGATCACTGTGACTTTACTGGTGTTCAGGAAAGTCCATCCATGCTCAGTTGGAGCTGTTCCTCCTGCTTGCCCTCCTGCATATATACTGGATGTCGGGTCCAGCATCAACCATGAACCATACTCATCTCTAGTATAATATATTGGTACAGGTCCGTAGTATTCTCCTATTGCAGTTCCGATATCTTCTGTATTGTTTCCTATATACACTGCTGCAAAGGCATGGGTGTCGGTCAGGTAGATCCTTGAGGTTCCTCCGATGGATTCTACCAATGATGCCAGAAGAATAGCATAGTCATCACAATCTCCTGCACCGACTTTCAAAGTGTCACTTGGAGTGGACCATAGATCCTTTCCTCTGGGATCGCTTATGTATTGTACGTTCTTTTTTGTATCATCGAACAACGAGCATATCTGGTATATGTTGTATTGCCCTGGATATTTTTTCGCAGATTCTGCAGCAATTGTCCGCACTTCCACATCAAATGGCTCAATTTTGTCATTTATCTGAGTGAATATACTCTCGGGGTTTAATACGTAGTCTGGCTTCTGAATTTTAGCTTTATCCGAAACTTCAATTACAATCTCTTCAAAGTATTGTTTCTTGTAATCATGCCAGCTGTCTGATCTTGTCTGTGCAAACAAGGATATTTCTGGCTGGAGTTCAAGTTCTTCAATATTTTCGGGAACATCTATTGATATGCTTCCAATATTCTTTTCTTCCCCGGGAAGTATGCTTATACCTGCTTTATGCGATGCAAGTTCCTCTTCTGCCATTAAGTAAAAACCGAACTGGTATATGTAAACAGGTGAACTACCACTGTTTTTCACGTATACGCTGATAACACTCTTACTTCCTTCGTAAAATTCAGTATAGTAGTAGTAGCTTGAAACCTTAAAACCAGGCAAATGACCTGACAGCTCATCGGGCATATCTTCATAGAATGATATTGGCGTAGCTGGGACAATGGGTATTGTCAGTTCATCGGCATTTATTTGATAATAGTCCTCTGCCTGAAACAATTTTACCGAGGATGGCTTGAAAATATCCTCCACTTTGCCAAGTGGTTCAGAAAGACATCCTGATGATAGGATAACCCCGATAAATGTCACAAATAGTGTCGCATGCAGTAACAAATTCGTTTTTTCCATTTTTTTCATGCTAAACACCAATAGATTATAAGATGTAAAATTAAAGTAATTAAGATCCAAACTCAAAGTAGTTTCAAATTTCCTGTGACTTTGTCGAGCTCATCTGCTTTTGCAGGTCCTATGCCAAGTACTGTAACAGTTCCCGGTGAGATTTCAGTAAGTCCTGCGTCCTGTATAAGTGCAGTAGGAAATCCCTGCCTTCTTGCTACTTCTTTTAGCTGGAACATGTCTTTTAATGCTGTCACTCTCAGGACCACTTTTTTTTGGCCGCCTTCTTTCCATTTCTCAAGGGTTGTGCGGTCTGCCCATTCAGAAGCAGATACTGCTGCATGTGCAACCTGCACAGCAAGTTTTCCCTTTGATAATTTCAGGTCATCCCTGATAACAATACATTGTTTATATTCGCTCATTGTTCTTCCTGATCCCGGACATTTATAACCTGTTTTTAATGGCATCTATTATATACTCTGCTACATTGATATTCAGGGATTTATAAATGCCTGCTCCTGAAGGAGTTGCATTTACCTCCAGGACAAAACATTTTTCGTCCCCTTCAATAATGTCCACACCGGCAAATACTGCTCCTATGGCTTTGGCAGCACCAATGCACATTTCTTCCTGTTCCTTTGTGAGTTTACATCTCTGGGGGGTGCCGCCCTGACTCAGATTGTTCAGCCACCAGCCTTCCGGTGCTTTTCTGTAGATGGCACCTATGACTTTTCCGTCAACAATAAATGCACGAATATCCTGTCCGGGATTTTCTATGAACTCCTGTATGTAAAGCATTCCTTTTTCATTTATTGAGCCGGAAATTAGCTCATATACTGTTGTTTTTTCAGGAGTTCCATCCGGTCTTATCACTTTATTATCTTTTATGCGCTTGATATCTATTCCCTTGTATCCGAACACTGGTTTAATTACAGCATCTTCCCAGCTTTCTAATTTCTTAAGAGCTGGTTCTACATTCTGTGTGACAAAGGTCTCAGGTGTATTGATCCCGGTTTTTGAGATCAGGCAACTTGCACGGAACTTATTTGCCGCATTCTGTATGGCAGCAGGAGAATTGACCATGATGATTCCGCTTTCCTCCAGTTCGCAAAGGACATCGAAGCTAAACACATGAGCATCGCTTGTTCCTGGCCCCATGTCCCTTATAATAATCGCATCCAGCTCAGACAGATTGATCCTGCCTGCAAGATGCTCAATATCTTTTCCAATGGAAGTTTCCAGCTTTCCAAGATCTATGGAAACAGTTTCAAATCCTCTTTTCCTGGCTTCCTGCATCAGTGCATCTGCAGTCCAGTCCTTTGGGTCTGTAAGCACGATTCCTATTTTTTTCATATTAATTCCTTAAATTCTTCGTTCCATTTTCTGTAAATGCAGGCAGGAAGATCAATAACATTCTTCACAGAATCTATAATAATTCCGTCAGCTGTGGCAACGACATATGAAGGCTGGCAATTCTTCAGGTCATAGTCAACATGCTTTGATGTTCTTGCCCCGCCTTTTATTGATAGTTCTTGCATTCTTTTTCTGATAAGTGCTGCCAGCTCTCCACTGTGCTTCATCTGGGTATCCAGAAGTATATCCGCCTTCTTTACTTCGCTACTTAGAAGAAAAGACAGCATCTTTTCAACAGCCTGGAATGTGAGTTTGTCATTGCTGTGCTTGTTAAAAACTCCCTGTATATCCCGCAGGAATGAATCATCTGCAATCCATATTCTTTCTCCACCAAGCATACTTTCCAGTGTAATAATTACATTGTATCCGTCTACAAGGAGTATTTTTCCTTTCAGTTCCTTGCAGTGTAGTTTCTTTTTTTTACGAGCCTTTGAGCTGTCTGGAGAAAACACCGTGCGTGCAAGTATATATCTATTATTTTTTTCAAGCCCGTAATGATCAGCAGCAAACCGGATGGAACTATCTCTTTTGTATCCTCTCTCAAGAAGATAGCGAATATCCGTTGCAGCTTCTGCCATATCACCATACAGCCTGTTTTTGAGCATGTAATTATTTTCAATCATCAGGTTTCAATCTTTAATTCTGTATTTCAGAAGAATTATATGTGTCGGGATACAGGAGATTTTAGTTTTAGTATGTGCGTATAGTGAGTGGTAATAGTTCCTGGTGTTCAGCATCTTTTATTGTTCATTACATTCGGGTTCTATTTATATAGCTTAAAAAATATACTGCATAAGGGTATTGATGTGTGTTTGTCTGGATAAATAGATATTAACTTTTACGGGTGACATGGATGACTGGGCAAAAAAAGGGAAAAGTGCTTATAGTCGATGACGACTCATTGAACATCAAGCTGCTTGAAGCTCATCTCATGCATGAATATGAGATAATTTCTGCATCAGGTGGGATTGAGGCACTGGATAAAGTGGAGTTACACAGTCCGGACATTGTTCTGCTTGACTTGATGATGCCTGATATCACTGGTTATGAAGTATGTGAAACATTGAAGAATTCTGAAAAGACTCGCTTTATTCCTATTATAATGGTCACAGCCCTCTCCAGTCTGGAAGATCGTATAAAAGGTATCAATGCCGGTGCAGATGACTTTTTAACAAAGCCACTTGACAGGATAGAGATTAAGACAAGGGTAGGTTCTCTTCTTAGAATAAAGAAACTTCATGACGAGCTTGTAGCTGAACGGGATCAGGCAAAAAATTATCTCGACCTTGCAGGGGTAATGCTTCTTGTGCTTGATGAAAACAGTGTTGTCCGGTTAATCAACAAAAAAGGCTGTGAGATACTTGGATACAGTGAAGATGAAGTTATTGGAAAGGACTGGTTCGATAACTACGTTCCTGATTATTTCAGAGAAAATACCCGAGATATGTTTAACAAAATAATATCTGGCAAAAGCCATGGAAACGGAGATTTAGAAGTACCAGTTCTCAACAGCAAACAAGAAAAAAGGATAATGAGCTGGAATAATATTGCGATAAATATCCCAGGAACTAATGTAAATGGCTTACTTATTTCAGGTGAGGATATTACAGAAAGACTCGAAGCTGAATCTAAAATAAGAAGAGCAAATGAATATCTGGATAATCTTTTAAAAGCATCACCAATTGCAATATTATCTCTTGATCACAAAAAAAATATAATTACTGCTAACAAGGATGCTGCAGAGCTTCTTGGTTATAGCGCCAGTGAGCTAATTGCAAAACCTATAAGGAATTTTGCAGAAAATGTAGATCTGCTGGAATTCACGGAGAAAAAAAATTTTGAGGTGACATTTTTCACAAAACATGCTGAAAAGGTCAGAATGAACGTTTCAACTTCTTTTCTTACAGATGATGATGGAAACCAAGGACTCATTGTTACTTTACAGAACCGTTCTCGGCTAAGAGGAATATTCATCACTCCTCTTACTGAGGATGTTGACGGAAATACGAATAATAATGAGATCGAGATGGAAAGTGGCTATATTTATCTTTCAGATTCTGAGGATGCTACAAGAAGTTACCAGATTTTCTCTGATCTTGTAAGGAGTGGAAAACCGGGTCTTTGTATTACAAGACAGAACCCGGCTAAGATCCGCAATATATATGGTATCACAAAGACGCCAATTGTCTGGCTGACGAAAAATAAGATGAATGGCCAGGAATCCATCGATTCAACAGAACTTTTTAAAATATATCCAACCATAGCTGATTTTATTAATAAGGTAGATGATGGCGTTGTTCTGATGGATGGTCTGGAGTATTTGGTACTTGATAATGATTTTCTCTCTGTGGTAAAACTGATGGAGCAAAACAATGATGCTATCATGGCATCCAGTTCCAGAATGGTTTTACAGCTTGATCCAAATATACTGGAAAAGAAAGAGTTCCACTTGCTTAAAAGGTGGATGAGGTCTGCATCCGGAGATTTGGCTAAACAATGAATAATTAAATAATATTATTATAGTTTTATAAAAGGAAAGAGGGTATTATGCGATTTGCGGACACTATAGATGGTTTGAATGAGGTTTTTGAGACTGATATACCCAAAAACAGTGTTGTGCTTGTAACCGGTGCGGCAGGTACTTTAAAGTCAGGTTTTACGTTTCAGGTTCTTTCTAATTTCCTGGAACAGCAGGATGAATATGGCTTATATATAACATTTGAGCAAAGCAAAGAGAATCATCTTCAGAATATGGATAGCATGGGAATTACCCTATCTAAAAAGCTACATATTTCAGATTTTAGTGACTACAGGGTTGTTTATGATGATTTTTCAGATGATTTTTTGACTATTCTGGAAGAGAATATACTTCAGTTCAAAAAGAAAACCCGGGAAAAATGCACATGTGTAGCTATTGATTCCCTTGGTGCTTTGTACTCTCTTTTGAATGTGGAAGCTCAGGATATAAGAAAAAAGATGTATAAAATGCTTGAAACGTTAAGACGTGAGAATCTCACAATATTTCTCATCCTCGAAGAGGAAAAGTTATCCGGTATATCTGATCCGTCAACTGGTATGGAAGGTTACCTTGCTGATGGTATAATTGAGCTGGGACTTCATCTTAAAGGCAATGTTGCAAACAGGTATCTCAGAGTACGTAAAATGCGTTCTGCTTCTCATAGTATGGAACCCTGGATTTTGGCAGTATCAGAAAATGGTCTTAAGGTCTACAAGGGTAATTTCTAAAACCTGATACGAACATTTTTATATATTCCATACTAAGCGTATCGTTAGTATTAATCGGGGTGTGAAGGGTGTGTTTTCAGGATTCAATAATGCTTTTATCAATCTATTGTTACAAGTTCTGTCTGCTCTTGTTCTGGTCATTGCCATATCACAGGTATCAAAAGATCCTTATGGAAAACATTGCAGACTTGTAAGTGTTGCAGTATTGTTGCAATTACTCTCTATAATTGCGTTCATGTTCCCTTCGATGTCAACACTTACCGGGATAGGAGTAGGCTCTTTTCTGAAGACCCAAATCTACCTTCATCATTTTGCAGGCTTGCTGGTTATTGTTTTCTCGGTATACATCAAACTTGCAGTTGCTGGCAGGATAAGATCCATCGTTAATCCGTTTTATCTCATGAAAATAACCCTGGTAATATGGGTGCTTGTTTTCATCGGTGGTATCAGTCTCTATCTGTTACTCTGGGAAGGCATATCGTTTTTCTGACTAGCGTCTGTCTACGATACGCTTTGGTCTTCCTTTGACACGATAGAAGTCCAGTTCCCCAGGCTTTGTGTAGTTAAAGAGAATGTTCAGACTTCCGTCAATATATGAATTCTCCAGGTTTTTCTTATAGGAAAAGAAGGACCTGAGGAAATTTTCCTCGATAAGTTCTTCATCGCATTTCCGGAGTTCATTGCATTCCATGCTGACTCTCAGGGTTGTTTCTCCTTCATCGTCCCCGCCATAGAGAAAAGCTTCATATTCGCCAGTCAGATACTCCATATTCTCTCTCTGGAATACACCTTTTTCGATATCAACACGATTAAAAGGGGTGCCTGAAACCCAGAATGTTTCAGCTTCCCTTTGAGTATTCATTATCTTCATATGGGTTCTTCCACAGGCGCACTCTTTACGGCTAAGTACCACGCTAGTATCTTCAGTATCATAATTCAGGAGTACATTTCCACTCTTTGCTCCAACAGGTAACAATGTTGTAAGTACAACCCTGCCGCATTCTCCGTCCTTTACAAATTTATCCATATGCGGGTCATATACATCCAGATGAACAAGGTCCTCAGGAACATGCAAGCCACTTATGTCCGTGCACTCTCCACACATGGTTCCCTCGGTACTTCCGTATGTGTTGTAAACTTCACAATCCCATATTTCTGCAACGTATTTTCTGGATTCTTCTGCAAAGCTTTCTCCGCCTATAACAAGACGTTCAATGCTGGATCTTGCAGGATCCATCCCCTGCTCTTTCATTCTCTTTGCAAGATTAATCAGCTTGAAGATGCTTCCAACAATGGAAGTTGGTTTGTATGTTTCCATGACCCTTACGGGGAAAGTACATTTGCCTTCAGGGATGATGGTCATTCCGATGTTTCTGGCTGCAAGTGTCATTGTGTTTGCACCTACATTCATTCCGTAGGAAGCACAAACAATAACCCGGTCGTTTATTCCAAATCCTTGTGACCGGAAGCTTCTGGCATATTTTTCTGCATATCTTTCCCAGTCCTCCCATGTAAGGAAAAATGATTTCGGTGTTCCGCTGGTGCCGCTGGTTTCGTGTACTGTGAACACATCTTTCCAGTCCACCATCCTGAATCCGAAATCCTCTTTTACAGGTGGCTGATTTTCACGCAGGGTCTTCCCGGATATGATGGGGAGTTCAAGGAGATCTTCATGTGAGCTGATATCAGAAGGTTTAATATTATGCTGCTGGAACCATTTTTTGTAGAACAATGAATTCTCTGATGCATATTTAACAGTGTATCTGATCCTTTCATCAACAAGTGAATCAAGTTCACTCCTGTCCATGGTTTCAATATCCGGGTTGTAGAATGTCTGGTTTGGCATATTCATCAGTCCCATTGTTTAAATGTGTGAAAGTTTTTCTATCTGCTCTTTTATCTTGTCTATATCATTGGAAGGTAGCTTGCAGCTGTGATTCTGGCATATATGTACTGTAGTCTTAGCTTCTATCATTTCCATGTCCTTTGTGTAAACTGCAATATCTGTTATCTTTTCGTTGTTTTTCTCCGGCTTCAAAAGCAGAACCTTTTCGGGTATGAACCTTTCATTTATGGATGATATCACATTTTTGGTGTCAGTATTTTCAGGATCACCGACAATGACTATTTCCAGAGAATCTTTCATGGCAAAGTCCAGAGCAGACATAAACTGGGTATATCCAATTGGAGTAGTGCTTACTCTTTCTGAGAATGCCTGAATGCTTCTGTGAGCCACAGTTTCAAGTTCATGATCAGCTGTTATCTTTGAAAGCTTCAGGATGTTTAAAGCGCATACAGAGTTTCCTGAAGGCATGGCACCGTCATATACTTCCTTAGTTCTGAATATGAGTTCTTCTGCTTCGTCGGATGTATGGAAGAATCCTCCACTTTCACTGTCACTGAAATGTGCTATCATGTAATTGTTTAGTTTCAGTGCATGTTCCAGGTAACTGGTATCAAAGTTTGTCTGGTAGAGTTCTATAAGTCCCCATATGAAAAATGCATAATCTTCAAGGAAAGCATCTATGGCAGCTTCTCCATCCCGATAGCGATGCTGCATCTTTCCATCGCTTTGTGTCATTTCCTTAAGGAAGAAATTGGCTGCTTTTTCAGCTATTTTTACATACTCTGCATCATTGAAAGCTTGTGCAGCTTTACAGAGTGCAACAATTGTAAGTCCGTTCCAGTCAGTGAGTATTTTGTCATCCTTTAAAGGATGGATACACTTTTCGCGTTCAGTGAATAGTTTTTGTCTTGATTTTTCAACAGATTCTATAATATCTTCCACATGCTCCGCTTTTTTGGAAATAATATCATGCATGCTCTTTGTCATGTGGGGTATATTGGCGCCACTAAGTTCTTTTTTGTGTTCTTCAGCGAAGTTTCCTTCTTTTTTAATGTTGAAAATACTTGTGAAAAGAGTGGCATCTTCATTTCCAAGTACATCCTCAACCTCTTCTTTTGTCCAGAGGTAAAACTTGCCTTCTTCTCCTTCACTATCTGCATCTTCGGCTGAGTAGAATCCTCCGTCCGGTGAAAGCATATCTCTTTTAAGGTAGGTCAATATTTCTTTTGCAGTAGTTTTGTATTGTGGTTCTGCTGTTGCCTGATATGTTTCTGCCAGAGTGATCACCATCAATGCCTGGTCATACAGCATTTTTTCAAAATGCGGGACAAGCCATTGTCTGTCTGTTGAATATCGGTGGAATCCAAAACCTATCTGATCGAAGATTCCTCCCATACGCATTTTAATTAATGTTCTTTTCACCATTTCCAGTGCTTTTACATTGCCTGACCTTTTCCAGTATCTCAGGAGGAATGTAAGATGATGGGGTGTTGGGAATTTAGGTGCTCTTCCAAAACCTGCATGGGTATTATCAAAAATATTTGATAGCTGTTCGAATGCTTTTTTCAGTACCTCTTCATTGATAGTGACCTCATGTTCTTTTTTTCCGGAAGCTGATACCGCAGATGTTATGGCTTCAGCGCTATTGAGAAGTTCTTCTTTTTTGTTGATCCACAGGTCATTTATGGCAGGGATTAGTTCAAGCATTCCCGTATTTCCATATCGGCTTTCCCGGGGGATGTAGGTGGCGGCATAAAATGGTTTTTTTTCCGGTGTCATGAGGATTGTCAGTGGCCATCCTCCACTGCCAGTGAGCGCCTGACAAACTGACATATATATATTATCAATATCAGGTCTTTCTTCACGATCCACTTTAATAGAAACGAATGACTCATTCAAGACCTCAGCAACATTATCGTTTTCAAATGATTCTTTTTCCATAACATGGCACCAGTGGCATGTAGAATAGCCAATTGAGAGGAATATCGGTTTATTCTCTTCTCTTGCTTTTTTAAAAGCTTCTTCTCCCCATGGGAACCAGTCTACAGGGTTCTGAGCATGTTGTAACAAGTAAGGACTTTTTTCCCCTATCAATCTATTATTTTTTTCTGATGAATTATTTTTTTCTGTCGTCAATCTATCACTCCCAGCTTAAAATTAGTTTGTTATAAATATATACACTTTAATACACTTTAGTTTGAAATACTCTTCTTGTGAAAAGATGTTGATATTATGTTTTAATTCTCTGCTTACTTCCAAATTACTATGTATAATGATGATGGTGATTTACCGGCGTGCACAAAAATTTATATAGCACTCGTTGCTTATATATTTTTAATAATAATGTTGATTATTTAAAAGGTGGTACTATTATGGATAAACGATTAATTTTACCCGTTGCTATTATGTTTGCATCGGTTTTGCTTTTGAGTGGCATCATAAATTTCCAGGCAGGTTCTGCACAGGAGTCTGATGCTCCTGGCAATTCAGGTCATGTACTGGGAGATTCGGTGCTTATTACTCAGAAAGAAGATTCTAACCCTGCCACAGCAACATTTTCACCCCCCTCTGAGAATAAAGCACCAGCACCAACACCGACTATGTTTTCTAGAACGAGTAAGGCTTTTAGTTCTTTCAGTTCCTCTGCAGCTGCTGATGACTCTGTACAGAAGACCGATTCAGATGCTGCGGATAATGAGTATCTCCCCATTAAAGCTGATTTCTCCGTAGAAATTAATGGCCTGAATGTTAATTTCACTGAAATGTCAGAGAATGCAACTTCATGGGAATGGGACTTTGGAGATGGTACTAGCTCAACTTTGCAGAATCCAGACCACAGTTACGCAGTAAACGGTTCTTACACAGTTAGTTTGGTTGCTTCCGCTTTAGACGGGTCCAATGCTTCTGCAGAACAAATCGTAGATGTCAAAGATCCTAGCTCTTCTGAATCAGTAGTAGAAGAAGAAAAAGAAAATAATGTAGATGAAGAAGAGGATAATAAGGCAGACGAAGAAGACAACAAGATTGACGACGAAGGAAATAACGTAGATGAAGAAGAGTATCCTCCTATAAATCAGGAAATCCCTGAGTTCCCTACAGTTGCGATCCCAATGCTAGCAATTATTGGAATGGCATTCTTCTTTGGTAGAAAACAATAAAATCAGAATTGAATCTAAAAATACGAAAACCGCTGAAAAGTGGTTTTCAACACACTTTTTTTTATTTCTCTGATTTCGTCTTTGCGTATATTAGCATGTTTTATTCATCTTTTATTTGTTGTTCTATATCCTGCAAGAATTTTATTTGATCAACTTCATTGAGATATAGTTATTTTATCAGATTTGTATTTTTATTCTTAACGATGGGTATTTATACTCTGGCATTTATTGGACAATCCTTCAATATTATCACAGTATTATTTAGCTCATGGAGGATTATCTATCAGTGCAATTGCTTTGTTAAGCAGTGGTCTTGATTCTGTCACTGCCATTGCTGCAGTTCAGGAACAGATAGGAGTTAAGATGGCTCTTATCTTCAATTACGGGCAACGTTCAGTAGAGCGTGAGATCCAAAATTCGGTGAAGGTCTGTGAACACTTTGGGATTGAATATCGTATTCTTGACATACGATGGATGCGAGAGATTACCAATACATCCCTTGTCAATACGGATCTGGAAGTTCCCTCACTTAGCATGGACGAAATATCAGACAATGCTGACCCATCGATAACAATTCAATCTGCTAAAGCAGTCTGGGTTCCAAACCGAAATGGCATCCTTATAAACATCGCAGCAGCTTTTGCTGAAAGTATGGATTGTGAGTATGTCATTGTAGGTTTCAACAAGGAAGAAGCTGTGACATTCCCGGATAACTCTGCTGAATTTATCGCTGCAATTGACGATTCACTTTCATACTCAACAGCAAATGCTGTGAAAGTACTTGCACCTCTTATCGGCTTGGACAAAAAAAAGATCGTTGCAAAAGCTGTGGAATTAAGAGCACCACTTGAGTTTAGCTGGAGCTGTTATCATGGCGGGGATATTCCTTGCGGTGAATGCGAGAGTTGTACCCGAAGAAGAAGGGCTTTTGAGGCTGCAGGCATTCAGGACCCATTGCTTGTAAGGCTCGGGATATGACCCGGACATTTGATACTTTTTGGTGGATAACATGAAATGTATAATTCTTGATAAAATGACAGATTATGACGGCAGCCAGATATCATCACTCTGGGCCTATAACCTTGCAGATGTCCAGGCTGACTCGATCATTGCTTTTAGGGGAGGCTGTGATGTTAAGATCGAACATATGATCGATCTCGAGGACAAGAAGCAGGGTGATATGATATTTTCCACAGATATGGTCCACTTCATCATAGAACACTTTGATTCCACTGATCTGAAACTGGTGTATGCAAGGCAGAGATTGTTTACGGCAATTGTTGCAGAAGTACTTTTGGAATACCGCAATGACATTGTTAGAAAGGGTGATGACCTTTTTGTGGATGATAAGAAACTTACAGTATCTATTGCGAGTACATCAGCCGTTTCACAAAAAATTCACTTCGGAATAAATGTCGTGCACGATTATTATGGTAGTCTTGAGGATATTGGAATTAGCAGTGCTGATCTGACTGAACTGATGGAAAAGATCGCTAATTGTTACTATAATGAATTTATTGATATTGAGATGGACCTTCGTAAATCAAGACCATTGGATGTGATTTAGTGTTCGCACCCATTAATGAGATATTTTGCTCAGTACAGGGTGAAGGCCCGTATGTAGGGTGCAGGCAGACATTCGTTCGATTTACGGGATGTAATCTGAATTGTCATTATTGTGATACCCCTGTGGAGGCAACGAAGTTCTGCAGGGTTGAGAAGGGTGTGGGATCCAATGTTTTCCAGAACATTGAAAATCCTCTTTCGTCGGCTGAGCTTAGCGATATCGTAAAGTCATTCTCTGGTTTGCACTCAGTCTCACTAACAGGCGGTGAGCCGTTGCTTTATGCGGAATTCATATCCTCAATAGATGTGGATGTACCTCTATATCTGGAATCTAACATGACCCTGCCTCACATGGCTAAAAAAATAAAAAACAATCTTTCATATGTTTCTGGTGATGTGAAACTTCTACCTGACTCATCGCTTGATGATCCGGAGATCCATCTTGACAGGACCATCGAGTGCTTCAGAATTTTGAAGACTACACCGGACAGGGATTGTTTCTGTAAGATAGTTGTAACAAAAGACACACCGGTCGATGATATTGAAGGTATTGTCGGTGCCATATCCGGGTATATATCCACCCTCATACTGCAACCGGTGACACAGAAGGATATGCAGCCTGATCCTGGCTTTTTGCTGAGTTTGCAGGAAACTTTCCTTAATGATATTGATACTAGAATAATACCACAGACCCACAAAATGTGGGGGTGCTTATAATGAAAATGAAACTTGGAATAATTGATTATATTGACAGTGCTCATTATCTCCCTGGGCATGAGACATGCGGGATCGTTCACGGACATACTTATAAGACCGAAGTCGTGATCGAAGGTGATAAAAAGGACACTGGAATGGTTATGGACTTTTATGAGATCAAGAAGGTCATAAAGGAAGTTCTTAAAGAATATGACCATGTGTTGTTGAACAACATACTGGAGTTTCCAAGTGTGGAGAACCTGTGTGAGCATGTCCACACTAAGCTTTCATCCCGACTTGATTTCCCGCTTTCCGTAAAAATGTGGGAAGGCGAAGGCAAGTGGTGCGAAGTAAGTACATGTTAAATTAGCAGTTCACACATAACTATATCAATGAGTTTATCTTAAATTAGTCGTGTTTATTGGAGCTGCATAGGAGTTATATTTATGGAAAATGAAGAAAAAGGCATTTGTGAAATTGAAATTACTAAGGACGACGATATCAAGAGAATAATATCACAACATCCTTGTTATTCCAAAGAGGCCCAACACAAGTTCGGAAGAATTCATCTTGCAGTAGCTCCGAAATGCAATATTCAATGTAATTACTGTGACCGTAAGTTTGATTGTGTTAATGAAAGCAGACCTGGTGTTACCAGTGAGGTCCTTACTCCTCGGGAAGCTCTTGAAAAGACCAGACAGGTTCTGAAGGAATTTCCTTTTATCAAGGTAGTTGGTATCGCAGGCCCAGGTGACCCTCTTGCTAATGATGAGACCTTTGAGACACTGGAACTTATCAAGAAAGAGTTCCCGGATGTGACACTTTGTCTGAGTACTAACGGACTTGCATTACCTGAGAAATTGCCTGATCTGGTACAGGTAGGGGTTACTACATTAACGGTGACTTTGAATGCCATTGATCCAGAGATCGAGGCTCAGTTAATAGGTCATGTCTCTTATAAGGGTAAGATATATCGGGGTATCGAAGCTGCTGAAATAATGGTCAAAAATCAGCTGGAAGGTATCAGGCTTGCAGTTGAGGCTGGAATGGTGATCAAGATAAATACAGTGCTTGTTCCAGGTATCAACGATAAACATATTATTGAAATTGCCAAGAAGATTAATGAGCTTGGTGTATTTATTATGAATGTGATGCCTCTTATATGCCAGGCAAAATTTGCGCATATGGAACCACCAACACCCGCAGAGCGCAAGGCTATACAGAACCAGTGCGAGCCTTATGTCCAGCAGATGCGGCACTGTCGTCAGTGCAGGTCTGATGCGTATGGCCTTATTGGAAAGGATATGTCCCAGATGAGCGAAGAGCGCAGAAAAGTCATTAAACTCGATATGGATAAGAAGACTCATTCAGATGAAAAGGCCTAAGCCTCTTCATCTGGCGTTTTATAATATTATTCTATTTATTAATTTAATTAATTGTACAGGTGTTTTTTTGTATATAGAAGAGCTTGCTGTAAGCTTAAGGAATTTTGAAGGGGTTACCCGGAAAAAACCAATTGCAGAAATAGTGAGTATGTTCGAGACAGTTCGCTCGGAATATGGGGATGTAATTGATGATTTCGGGGATGATGCTGCAGTTATCGACATTGGTAGCGATGATGTTATCCTCTTTGCTGCTGATGCGATCTGGGGAAAAATAGTCAATAAGAGTCCCTGGTGGACAGGTTACACTTCCGTTGTTGTAAATGTGAACGATATCTCTGCAATGGGTGGTCGTCCCCTTGCAATGGTCAATGTCATGGCTTCCAGTGACCAGGAATCCACTGAAGAGATAATGAGAGGTATCCGTGACGGGATCAGGAAATTCGGTGTACCCATGGTAGGTGGGCACATGCATCCTGACACTTCGTATAACTCGCTTGCAGTATCTATTATAGGTATTGCTAAGAAGGATTGTGTGATCCGAAGTGACAGTGCAAGGCCAGGAGATCTTGTGATAGTTGCCTACGATATGGATGGCAGGGTCGGACTGAATTCTCCTTACAGCTGGGATACAACTTCATTCAAGGAAGCTGATGTTGTGCGTGAGCGTTTCATGGTCATGCAGGAGATCGGAGAAAAAAAGCTAGTAACTGCAGGCAAGGATATCAGTAACCCGGGTACAATTGGTACCCTTGGTATGCTCTGTGAAGTGAGCAGGATGGGCGCATCTGTGGATATTCGAAAGATACCACGACCAGATGATCTTGACTTTGAGCAGTGGTTGAAGATATATCCTGCAACTGGTTATGTTGTCACTGCAAAAGAAAAGAATGCTTCTGAGTGTGTTAAGGTATTTGAGAACGCTGGTCTTAAGGCTGCTATTGTGGGTGAGATCAATGATAGCCAGGTCATTGATATTTATGATGACAGCGGGAAAGCTATTGTCTTTGATCTTAAAAATGATACAATTACAGGAATTTGAAAGGACTGGCTACTAAGCCTGTCCGTTTTAGCTTTAACTTAATCGCTTTCTACCCAGGCCTTCAGTTCTTCGTGCAGATACTTTTCAGCAGCCTGTACTTGTTCCAGGACACCCCTGAGGACGATCACTTCTCTCTCATCTGTTTCTACAATGTGAACCCCTATCTTTCTTCCCAGTGCTTCAAGCTCGAATTCTTCCACAAGGTCGTAGATTATGTATGAAGGAGTTCCAGGTGGCATTATCAGATCATAGAGGTTTTCCAGGTCCTGTACAGCAGGATCTGCTTCCATTTTGCTTTTTGTTCTTTCAAGGTCCTCAAGTTGCAGTTTTTTTGCCAATCTAATCACCGTCTATTCTGTTTTGATGGTGTAATATACATAAATAGTAATCGCTGTGTTTAATTGGGTTTAATTATTAATAGTGTTAGTTGCAAAAATGTACCTGGTTCAAATGTGCTTGAAAGCACTTGTGAAATCTGGAGGGAATGAAATGAGATTAATCGGTTTATCAGATGAGAAAGGACAGATAAGGGTCGATTTTGGTGGATGTAATATGAAATGTCCGTATTGTGTTCACATACATCAGCCTGTGAAGGAGTGGACTGTTGATGAGGTGATGGATTATGCGAGCAAGTCTAGTACTGAGAATGTCTATCTTGGGGGTGCGGAGCCAACTCTGCAAAAAGACCTTCTGCCGCTTATTGAAGAACTTCACCGTGCAGGTAAGCGTGTTATACTAAAATCAAATGGTATGAAACCTGATATTCTTGAACTTGCGTTTCCTTTTCTTCATGGTTTTGTGCTTGAGATCAAAGCTCCCAGTGATGATATTAAAGGCATAATGGAGCTTACGGGTATGTCAGAGGAACGTAGCACAAAGTATGTGGGGCTTCTTAAGGAGTCTCTGTTCATTGCAAAGAAAAAATGGCTGAGGATCTGGATAAGGGTAGTACCTGAATATGTGAATGCCGATACGATGCCACGTATACTGCCTGATCTTGAAGGCGCATCAGAGGTTATGCTTTACCAGTTCATGAGCAACCCTGACTTCGATCTGCCATTTATGGGGCATGATAAGCCGGCTCCTTCCTGGAGAATTATTAAGAGTCTGGGGGAAACAGTGGTTAAAACAGTTCCTTTGGTCAGGGTCGTTGGTGAAAGGGGCCAGATCTTGTTGAAGGAATAATAGTGCTTAACGATATTGTAATGCTAACGAGATTACAATGTGTTTGAAGGTATTTTTGAAGCTATTGTCTTCAAATACTCTTGACTGATAAACAATAGGATTAAAATAGTGTGATGCATGATACATACTATACTTTTATTCCGTTTAAACTTATAATAAGGGATGATACAAATGCAAGAATATAAATTCAAGCGTGGTTCTACACCTGACATGGATAGGATATACGAATGTCTGAAAGAGGCTTTTTCAAGCGATATCAAAAAGGAAGATGAAAAATTAATTACTTCTTACGGTATTCTTTCCAGTCTGACAGTATGGATAGAAAATAAAAAACTCGTTGTTGATACGGTGTCTGATACTTCTAGTACAGATGATGAATTGATTCTTGATTCCAACAAGCGTTTTAGGGATTTTCTTCTAAATGCTACTGGCTATACTGCGAAGGAGCGTTTGAAGCAGGCTAAAAAGGCTGTTTCCAAGTAAACACTATCTTTATTTTTCTTTATTTCTACAAGTTGGTATGGTATGGATTTTCTTGAAAAACTGAAGAGCTTTGACATTCCCACATGCCTGCGGATATGCGCAGGAACAGATGGCTCGATTACTTTCCTGCTTGAGATAATGACCAAACACCCTACGGCCGTTGTGACAGAGTTCCAGCATATTGTCCCGGCTGATGAGCAGAGTGCAGAGATATTCGGAGTGAAAATTGGCGCAGATATCAACGAGCGCGTGGTCACCCTTACAACCGGGGATGTCCCCTATGTATATGCAAGGTCACTGTCAGCTATCGAGAAGATGCCTGAAGCTGTCCGCTCTGACATGATGAAAGCCGACATCCCAATTGGCAGGATACTGCGCGATCACAATATAGAGACAAGAAGAGACTTTGAAGGCATCGATATAATCGAGGAAGCTCCACTCTTTGGAGTAAAAAAAGTACTCTCCCGTTCCTATCGCATTGTCCACCACAATGGTGTCCTCATGTGGATCAACGAGCAGTTCCCGGTAGATGAGCGCTGGTGCTTATAAATCACTGATATTCCAACCGAAAACTTATTAATTGAGTCTGCGTATTAAGGGAAGCATCCCCAATACTTATTATGTGCCTCGGTGGCCTAGGGGTATAGCGCGTCCTTGGTAAGGACGAGGTCGTGGGTTCAAATCCCACCCGAGGCTCTTCATTTTAGGGTTAAAAGCCCCACAATTCTTCTTTTTGTTATAGTTATTAACTTCAATAGATTATGCTAAATCAAAAATGACTGATTTGCTATAAAGGGATTTTTAATTAATTTTACTAAAAAAGGATGCTATACGACAATTAGCCTATGATTTTACTGGAACAATCAACATAAAAAAGACCATAAAATTGTATTGCAGGTTAACTGTGGCACACACGCATTAATCGTGTACCTAAGGGAACGGGGGAAAGCCACGGGCGGTGCGAAGCGGTGCAAATGCTGGGTGGGTTAGGTTTTAAAATGTAGAACTTGATTTTAAAAAACACTATCAGCTAATTTCAGGATAGAAAAAAGAAAAGAAAATAACAGTACCACTGTAGAAGGAGTTGCAGTCGAAATTATACAGGGTTAAAAAAGTAATATTTAGTCTTCATAAAGACGATGAAGTTTAGCATGCTCTAAATAATCAATTAAATCTTGTTTAAGCGGACTTTCCTCATTTTCTATCAAGATGCCAATAGCAGTTTTCATATCTTCATTACTAAATTGGTCAGATGTCCAAAACTGAGTTATCACTTGATAGGCTTCCCAATCTGGATTTTCATTAAAGACTTCTTTTAGTTCAAAAGCTAAATTACATTCATCTGAGCAAATAGGAACCGTAACTTCTAATTTAACGCCGCCTTTATTTATTTTCCTTGTGAAAATGCGGTCAACCTCTTCGATGTCCATTTTTTTAGAACATACTACACATCTGTTAATGGTTAATTGATTTTGTATTTCAATGTTTTTTTGTATGCAGCATTTTTTGTATTTTTTGCCACTGCCACACTTACAAGGGTCATTTCGTCCAATTTTGCCTATAAAATCAACTCCTATTTTGTTAAAATGGAGATTACACTTCATAGTATTTTTGACTTTGGCCCCATTTTATGTACTGTACGTACAAAACATGAAAAATAATCTCTACCTTCGGCTATTCAAAATTAGCTGATGACTCTACTATACCTCATAGTATTGTGATTAGACCTTACAGCAATCTTACGAGTAATGTCAAGTTCTTTGAATTCCACTATAATTTTCTTGGCTTGCTGGTAGGTATCTAATATGATAGATTCGAGGTCATGGATACGTTTTGGTTTAATTGGTTTCAGATTCATTTTACGTTCCTTAAAAGGGAATAATACCTGAATCTACAAAGACCTGACCAAATATCCTTTTGAAACTAACATCAAAGCCTAAAAAGAAATCAACGAGAGGCTCTTTTTCATATTATTGACATTAATCACTTTTTAGTTTTCATTTATGTCTCTGGTCTGAATTTATTTGTTGCATAGTTTAATTTAAATTTTGAGATTTTATTTCATACTGGGGTATTTTGTCGTGTATACTCAACAAAAAACACTTATTTTATCGTTTATACTCGATGGCTATATAAACAGAAAGGCACTATTATTATTTATGGACACCAGGGATAAACTGAAAAGTACTATTATTGACTGGCAGGGGAAGGAGTTACCGCCACTTCAAAAACGTAAATATGAGCTAAATATTGATACGCCTCATGTAAATGATATTGTGGGTGTCAGGAGATGTGGTAAAACCTATTACATGTATCAGTTAATGTCAGAATTGCTTGAACAGGGTGTACCAAAGAACAATATATTGTATTTGAATCTTGACGATGACAGGTTGCAGCCACTTAACGGAGATGAACTTCAACTCTTGATCGAGACATTCAGGGAAATGCAGGAGATCTCCGAAGACGATCGTTTATACATTTTTCTGGATGAGATTCAGAACTTTCCTTCATGGGAGAGATGGGTCAAAGGCATATATGACAGAAAACAAAATGTGAAGATCGTAATAAGTGGTTCAAATGCATCCCTGCTTTCACAGGATATATCCACACTGCTTACTGGCAGGCATCTAAGCACAAGAATGTTCCCTTTCAGCTTTGTGGAATTTCTAAATTATCATTCGATAACCTACGATTTGAAAGAACTTCCATATTCCGAAGACAGAGCAATTATCAAACGTAAGTTCACAGAATATCTTAAAAATGGAGGATTTCCTGAGATTATCGTCTATCCATCTATCCAGCATCGGGAAATATTACAGTCATACTTTAACGACATCATATATCGTGATATAATCTCAAGATATGGCATACGTAATCCCCTCATATTCAAGGACCTCGCATTGTTCTGCATATCAAACATCGCAAAACCGCATACTTACAATTCTCTCAAAAGGTTATTTGCCAATTATTCATCTCTCAGTACAGATGCCATAATTAATTATCTTTCATATCTTGAAGATACCTTTTTGCTTTTCAGTATCCGGCATTATGATGAATCATTGAAGCAGCAGATGAACAAACCCCGGAAGTTGTATTGCATAGACACAGGTATGATCAACGCAGTCTCTTTCAAACTCTCCTCTGACACCGGAAGATTATACGAAAATCTGGTTTTCATCCAGCTTTTACGCTCTGGCGATGAAATATATTACTGGCAAAATCAGAAAGGACACGAAGTTGATTTTGTAATGAAGAAAGGACTTGAGCCAACCCAATTGATTCAGGTATGCTTTGATCTGTCTGACCCCAAAACCAAAGAACGTGAGATAAATGGTCTCCTGGCCGGAATGAAGAATTTTAAGATGAACGAGGGCACTATTATCACTTCAGATGATTTTGGTGAGGAGATTGTTGATGGGAAGAAGGTGAGGTATGTGCCATTGTGGTATTGGTTGTTGGAAGAGGATTATAATTAAAGTGGCATGTGGATGCTTTGCAATAATAATGGTCTAAAAGTCGCAAAGTGGTGCATTTGAATTGCCAGGTAAAACACCTTTTGTTTTCAGAGTGCTATGGTAAGTTGCAAATCGAGGGCTGACAGGTTTAGATAGTATTTCATTGTTTTATTAATATTCAAGCCTAAATCTCAAATCAACCTTTTAGTAAACGGTTGGTGTGTCAATACGGCTTTTAGCCGCATTCACACAAGACGAAGAGAGTACTTGAAAGGTAGATATTTTTAATTACTCTGTGACAGTTTATTCCTCTATAGTTTCCAACATATTCTGTTCCCTTTCATCCCATACGCCATCGATAATCGCGAATACAACATTACTGTCGTATAATGTCATCTCTATTGTGTGGTTGGTTACTACTTGGGTGACCATCTGGTCTGTCCTGTTACCGTAACCTCCGTGGCTGCTGGTGAATGTGTAAGTGAGGCTATGTTGTGAAGGATATTCGGTGTTGGAATGGTAGTCTTCAAAGGCTAAGTTTGAGCCATCGAAACTGTACGTGGGAGCATTCATGATCCACTCCTCGGCAATCACTTTTCCCTCATCCTTAGATATTGACATGGCATAGCTCCTCAGATCAGTCAATGCTTCATTTATTTCCTGCAGATTGGCAGGCATGTAATCATTGAAATATGGATCTATCTTTACAGTCTTAGTCATTCCGTCTTGAGTCACTGTGATTTCTGCAATTCCGGTATCGGTAACAAGTGGCTGTCCTTTCTGTGGTTCGTAGAGTTCTTGCATCCCGGTAAAACCATTATTTCTGAGAAGGTTAAGCAAGTTGTTGCGAGTTTCCTCGTCAATTGGTTTGATGTATCTGGTTGTCAGTTCATGCTCATAGTTGTAGTAGCTCAGATTAACCGTTGTAGAGTTAACAACAAGTTCACTCACCGCCATCTCAGCTGGAGAGTATGCTCCGTATGTCAAAAGGGTGATGACAGCGTCATCGGATATCTCTGGTGTACTGTTTTGTTCTTCTGTACATCCTGCACTGAGAATTACGAGTGCCAGAAGGAATACTATTATAATTCGTTTCATAAAATTCTCCATAATTGTTAATCTGTTCAAATTTATAATTGCTGCTGGTCTGTCAGCTATTGTGTGGTATGTAAGTTAACTTATTAAATAATTATCTAAACTTCAAATTGAGTTGTAGTTATGGTTTTGGGAAAAAAAGGATGTTTCGACATTATTATTCTAAAATGGATTCTAAGTGATTGTAATTGAGCATTGATATGAAAAATCGTATTGCAGCCAACTTTGGCACACAGGTCTTGATCGTGTACCCAAGGGAACAGGTAAATAAGTCATAGGCGTAGTGAAGCGGCGCAAATGCTGGATAGGTAGGGTATTTTGAATGATATGATGAGATATCAAGAGATTTTGTAGGGGTATATTACATGCTCATAACTCTGGTAAAAAAATTCAATATGGAATCTCAAGTGCATGGATTATTTTTTCAGTGTTCTCGGGATTATTGAATATGAGACGGATATTTCCATTCTTGAAATAGTAGAGTCTCATGCTTTCATCAATATGGGATTGACCGGGCTGTATCTTTATTCCCTTTGCTTTGGAGGGAGATGTGGTATTTAGAGTTATGTCCACAAGTTTCCCGAGGCTTTCAAGGAAACTGACAGATTGTTCGGGATTTTTTAATGCTTTTAATTTTATAACCGTTTTATTCGTTGTTTCCAATACTTCTGAGGGAGAAACGTAACTGACAGGTATAAGACGCCTGCAATCGCTTTTAATCCTTTTTAGAATATGCACGTCGTTTTGTAAATACTCAGTTTTGATATGTTCAGCTATCTTGAAGGCATCATAGGTTTCCAGGTTATCGATAAATATAAGAATGCTGTCGTAGTCCACAGAGATTTTTGGATTATTTTTACTTTCAATCTGAATTATTTGATTTAAGAATATCTCCTTGATGTTGTTTATGGCCTGGCTGAGGTTCACGGAGTCAGTAAAAGGAAACAGGAACAAAGACTGTCGACTGGCGGAAGGAATAATACTTCCAAGATGAGTATTGATCTCTTTGATATTGTCTTTTGTTTCTTTCTGAGCATTGTACAATAGTTCGATCGTTTCGTTCTGCAAGGAGTAAGTCGTTGTTCTTAGATCGTTATTGTCTTCGGCCATCAATCGTCCTTTTAGCATTTAACTTATATATATTTTTACTGAGCTATTGACAAGCTGCACTTCACCTTTAAATAGTTGGGGGTCAGCCCTCATTCTTTTCGAAGATCGGACTATCCAAAGATCGAATTCATCCAGCTTGTCTTTAGTAGTTCTGCGCTGGAGTTATCAGGATTTCTCGGAAGCTCAGATAAGTACGATCAGTATTGAACTTCTGTTGTCCTGTTTCAGTTCAAAGCTTCACATTTAAGGGATGCTTTTATTTGAGTCATCAATTTCTACTAAACGTAATTATATGCAATGGGCTATATTATCCAATACTATATTTATTTTTTTAATAATTGACGATGATTCAAAGCCCATATACATTGATTTCAGAATGAGATGAAAAGTTTTCCTCTCTATCAATAATTTTATTTCCGCAAGCTTGTAACCAACAGAGGTCCCCATAATATCAGATTGCTTAATTTCAGGAACGAATACTTTTTTGAGGCAATTAAAAAAACACAATAGTCTGCTATATTAAAATATCTTCGGAGAGAGATTTTTACTCTCTCCTTCTAATGAACCACAGTGCAGCTAGTGATCCGGTAATGGCTAAGATCGCTTCAAAACCAGGTTGTGAAACTGCTGTCTGTTGGTTGATCACAGAATCAAAGAGTTCCTCGGAATTACTAAGATATTCATTCGTTCTCTCCGTATTGTGTATTCCGTGACTTCCATCTGATTCTACCGCTGTCATGTAGAAAAGGGCATTGTTATAATCTTTCAGCGCTTCATCATGTACTGCGGTTCCGTTCAGATCTTCCAACGAAATTGTTGCATTTGCTTTCAAAGTTTCCAGGGAATCAAGTCTTTGTGAAATGATTTCCTGTTTTGCCTCTACAACGACTATAAATCCTTCCTTATGGCAATCATAACACCCATTGGAAGATTCAAAACTGAATAGTAGTTCCGGATTGAAATCAAATGTGTGTCCTGTTATGGCAGTTTTATGGGTTGTATCATTGTATTCCCGGGCAGCCATGTGACAGTCGGAACATCCGATATTGCCTGGATGAAGGCCGGTGTCATATATAGAACCATTGTACATTTCCCACTGTGGGTGACGAACAACATCTGTCATTCCATCAGCAGTGGCGTGTTCTGAATTATGGCAGTTTCCACACAGCTGCACATTATCTTCAATCCTGTAATCTGCAGAGTGTGGTTCATGGCAGGCAATACAGGCAATACGCCATTCAGACACATCAGATGCTTCAGGAACCTCGTCAAGGTTCAGTCCGTAAACATCCGGGTCTGCAAGGTTTGGAATTGCACCTTCTGTGGATTTGCAGGATACACAGGATTTTTCCCCTCCAAGAACGAACGGTTCAGCAATATCGGTAGGTTCAGAGTGACTGGCCATGTTACTTATATTGAAATCAGCAGTCTGGAATTCATCCCATTCCTCAATCACTGGATGGTGGTCACCCATGTGGCAGTTCCCGCACATTTCGGCAGAAATGTTCACTTCCGGTATATGGGCGGAAGGGTCATCCACGTGTTCATCATAACCTTCGGCTGGAGGATGATGACAAACTTCACAGGTAATCGGTTCGATCGTTGTTTCTATGTCTTCCCTGCCCCATGCTTCTTTTATGGATGATTCGAGATGACACTCAGTACAGCTTTCAATATCTGCAACCGAACCATTGGCCGCTTTCAAAGATTCAGCATGCGCTGATGAATTCCATATTTCGTACTCTTCGAAATGGCAGTTTTTACAGGTCTCAGGTTGCCATGCGACAGATGTCGCAGTGAACATGAAGATTATAGCAAATGCTAAGCATATGTATTTCAGCAAATAATTCCCCCATAATATCTAAGTAATATTATTCTGGTTTAATTCTATTTAAAAAGGTTGTGTGATAGAAAATGATCTCTTCTAAAGGTAGTAGGGTCCTTGTGGAATCCTCACTTATTAAAGGCTTGTAAATCTTTTTTTGTAACTATTCAGCCTAGCACAATCTGCCTATTGGTACTGATTTCTTCAAAATGGAGATATCTGCCCACTAACAATCTAACAATCAAAAAAGCAATCAATAGTAACAATCAAAATAAATGTCCAT
>Ga0265295_1001512_pt1 | contig 40764 bp, 35 predicted proteins | sample Munlansysbiofilm_FD_192503 | JGI IMG/M metagenome (GOLD analysis project Ga0265295, IMG submission 192503) | Leachate microbial communities from a municipal landfill in Southern Ontario, Canada - Methane capture system biofilm | ecosystem: Engineered > Solid waste > Landfill > Unclassified ... | reverse complement strand
ACCGGTTTCGCAAATTGATACCACGATACGAGAAGACAGATCTCTCGTACATTGCACTCAACACATTGGCAGCCGCCATGATTGTCCTGAACAAGGTCATAGTTATTTATAGATAATCACTTAATTTTGGAGTGTGGCCGGACGCGGTTCTACCAGTCCAAAGAGCCTATATGATCGATCTGAGGGTTTCGGCGATTGGTCCATAGGCATGGAGATACACCTCTTCGTACTTGACTGATCTCCACAGTCGTTCCCAAAAACATCATTTCGCCAGGATTCCCCGGCCGTCCATGCTGAGTTTGCAGCCGCAGTCATGGACCTCCTGGGTGTATAGTTCGAGCTGGCAAATGATCTTGTCCGCGTGGTTCGGTGCCCAGGTCGGGGGAAATTTGGCGTGCCATTCTCTGGTAAGAACCTCGAGCGTGTTTTGTTCTTGAGTATCGGCGGCCTTCTGGGCCTTTCGGACAGCGCCGGGATCAATGCCCTTGTCGAGTAAAACCCCGCGCCTCTGTGCGCCGCTGTCGTGCATCGGCAAGGGTCGTTTGGGGGTACGTCCCAAGGTTGATGAGCTTTTCTTTGCAGGCGTTAGCGGTTGCCCCCACTCTTCGCGGCTGTCAATGGATTTTGTCGGATGGCTGGACAACAAAAAAACCCGCTTCCCAAGGAAGGAAGCGGGTTTAAAGGATGTCGGCGGATGTTGCCGGAATATGTAATGGTGGAGCTAAGCGGGATCGAACCGCTGACCTCTTGAATGCCATTCAAGCGCTCTCCCAGCTGAGCTATAGCCCCCCCGTGCATGTCAGGGTGGCACTTACCATGGTTTGCCGGAGGCTGTCAAGTTTTTCTCAATTCTTTTTTGGCGGTGCGCCATATCGATTGCCAACTGACGCCTCTGTTGGTAATGTGGAGAGATTTCTCGCTGCGGCGGTTATGCAATACGTCAACAAATCGAATAACCCCGTCCTTCCGCACACCATGCGCGCGCAGATAACATTTAGACTTTACAGGTGATATCGGATGTTCTCTCCGTTCAATTTTCTTTTTGGCTGGTTGTCCAACGATCTGGCGATTGATCTCGGAACTGCTAATACGGTGCTGTATGTCAAAGGCAAGGGGATCGTGCTCCGCGAGCCTTCGGTGGTCGCGGTCCGCAAGGACGGGCGCGGCAGCCGGGTGTTGGCCGTGGGCAAGGAGGCCAAGGAAATGCTGGGCCGCACCCCTGGCAACATCGTGGCCATTCGGCCCATGAAAGACGGCGTCATTGCCGATTTTGAAGTCACCGAGGCCATGCTCCGCTATTTCATCAACAAGGTGCACAACCGCCGCACCCTGGTCCATCCCCGGATCATCATCTCCGTGCCCTCGGGGATCACCCAGGTGGAGAAACGGGCCGTGCGCGATACCGCCGAATCCGCCGGCGCCCGCGAGGTCTACCTGATCGAGGAACCGATGGCTGCCGCCATCGGCGCCGACTTGCCCATCACCGAGCCGACCGCCAACATGATTGTCGACATCGGCGGCGGCACCACCGAGGTGGCGGTCATCTCGCTGGCCGGAATCGTCTACGCCAAGTCGGTCCGGGTGGCGGGCGACAAGATGGACGACGCCATCCTCCAGTACATCAAGAGAAAGCACAACCTGGCCATCGGCGAGCGGACGGCCGAGGAGATCAAGACCACCATCGGCAACGTCCTGCCCGAGGAGCCCTACGAGACGATGGAAATCAAGGGGCGCGACCTGGTGGCCGGCGTGCCCAAGACCCTGACCATCACTTCCAAGGAGATTCAGGCTGCCATCGCCGAGCAGGTCGACGTGATTGTCGATGCCGTGCGCGTGGCCCTGGAACAGACGCCGCCCGAGCTGTCGGCCGACATCGTCGATCAGGGTATCGTCCTCACCGGCGGCGGCGCGCTACTGAAAAATCTCGACAAACGCCTGAAGCTCGAAACCGGCATGCCGATCATCGTGGCCGACGATCCGTTGTCCTCCGTGGTTCTCGGCTCGGGGCAGGCGCTCGATAATATCGAAATTCTCAGGGAAATCGCCATCGAGTAGCTGTGGAGGCAGTCGACCGGGAATCTTTGTTCCCCGCCCGCTCTCTCGCCGCCGCGCCGGTCTTCGTCGCCATTCCTCTCCGATGAGAAAAAAGCCCACTAGAAAACGAGGCGACCGCTACCGCCTCTTCCGGATCGTTCTCCTTGCCGGTCTGTTGATGACCCTGGCACTGATCTTCCTGGTTTCCACCCTGGGCAGTCAGAATTTCGGCCCGCTGCACAAGCTGATGCTCGAGGCGGTCGGGCCGTTGCAGAGGGCGGTGACCATGGGCAGCACCTATGTGGAGACCTTCAAGAGCGAATACATCGATATTCTTCAGGACAGCCTCCGGCTCCGCGAGGAGAACAAGCGGCTGATCCAGCAGTTGCAGGAAAACGAGAATATCCTCAATAAAAGCCGCGAGGCCATGGCCACCAATGCCAGCCTGCGCAAGCTTCTGGAATTCAAGAATTCCCTGGACCAACAGCAGGTGGTCGCCGCGACCATCGTCGGCAAGGATCCTTCCGCCATGTTTCGTTCGGTGATCATCGACCGCGGCTCGAACAGCGGCCTCAGCAAAGGCAACCCCGTGGTCAACAGCGATGGCGTTGTCGGCCAGGTGTTCGCGGTCACCCCGAATTACGCCAAGGTGTTGCTGGCGATCGCCCCGTCGAGCGCCATTGACGTACTGTTGCAGAAATCGAGGGTCCGCGGCATTCTCAAGGGCGACGGCACCCTGACCTATCGTCTCGAATATATTCTCAAAACAGCGGAAGTCGAGGAGGGGGACCATGTGGTCACCGCCGGATACGGAGGCATCTTCCCCACCGGCTTGCAAGTGGGCGTGGTTTCGAAAATCATCAGGAAGCCGAGGGGAATGTTCCATGAGATCGAGGTGACCCCTTCGGTGGACTATCAGAAACTGGAAAACCTGTTGATTCTCCAGCAGCCGCAGTTCGGCGAAATCAAACAGATGGAACAGCATTGACCGGGCCGGCCCGCTTGGAGACTTTCTCCGGCAACGGTCGGGCCGCGGCATGGGTGCACTGACGCGAAGGTGTAAACGGAAAGCAAACGATGGTTGTCCTGCATTTCATTGTCGTCGGCCTGTTGCTGGTGATCCTGCAAACGACCCTGTGCATGCGCACCCCGGTTTCATTCATGGCGCCCGATTTTTATTACGTGCTCGTGGCGTATCTGGCCCTGCGCCTCGACATGCTGCGCGGCCTGATCGTTCTGTTACCCCTGGTCTGCGTGCTCGACGTCCTTTCCGGTACCATTCTGGGCACCTATGCACTCCTCTGTTTCGGCGGCTATTTTTTTCTGCGGCAACTTGCCGTCAAGCTCCCGGGCAACGAAATCCTGTATCATTTACCCCTGATCAGCCTCAGTTTTCTGGCGGTATCCTGGGCGGTGTACCTTCTCCTCGAACTCCTGCAGCCCGGTCAGCAGGCCGCTTGGTCGTGGTGGAAGATGTTGATGCGGATGCTGCTGGTGGCGCTGTGTTCCTATCCCCTGTTTCTTCTTTTCGATGTGATGCAGAAGTATTCCCAGCGCAGTTTTCTGTCCTGGAGCAGATTGCGACTGCGTAGCGATAACCGGCGCAGGCGGACCTGAGTGCCGTTGGCGAACCGTGCAGGTGGAATGTGGCGAATCCGTTTGGCGACAGCATGAAGAATCTCAGGAGACTGAACCGGAAGAAAGGTGAACCGCTGTTCAATGCCGAACGGGCCAAGGACACCGGCGTCACCCGGTTGCCCAAGCGGGACGAGAGCGATCTGAGCGGCTACCGGAAGAAGGCGCTCTATTCCTTTGTCGTGATCATCGCGTTTTTTGCGATCATCGTCGCTCGTCTCTGGTTCCTCCAGGTCGAACAGGGCGAATACTACAATCAGTTGGCGGATTCCAACAGGGTCCGTTCCATCGACATCGCCGCTCCCCGGGGGAACATCTATGACAGCAAGGGGCGGGAGATCGTCACCAACCGGCCCTCATTCAATGTCGTCTGGATTCGGGAGAGCAACAAGATCAATGACGAATGGCTCAAGCGGCTGACCCGGCTGCTCAAGCAGGATTCGGCCACCTTGCTGGAAAAGATCCGCAAGATGGCGGGCACGCCGGGGCATATCCCGGTCCGGCTGGCCGAAGACATCGATTGGGAGACGGTGGCCCGGATCGAGAACAACCGGATGTATCTGCCGGAAATCAAGATCGAGGTGGTGCCCCTGCGCATCTACCATTACGGCAACCTGGCCTCGCACCTGATCGGCTACATGGGGGAGATCAACAAGACCGAACTGGATAAGGCGGACAAGGCCATCTACAGGGGCGGCGACCTGATCGGCAAGATGGGGCTCGAGCGGCTGCGCGAGGAGGATCTGCGCGGCGAGAAGGGGAGCAACAACATGGAGGTCAATGCCCTGGGATTCGAACAGCAGAACCTCAAGGACATCGAGCCCAAGCCGGGCAGGGATCTGTACCTGACGATCGACGTCGATCTGCAGAAGATCGCGGAGGAGGAAATGGCCGCGAAGAACTGGGCGGGCGCAGTGGTGGCGATGGAAGCCAACACCGGCCGGTTGCTGGCGGTGGCCAGCGCGCCCCAGTTGCACCTGGACGAGTTTGTCGGCGGCATTTCCCAGAAGGCCTGGCAGGCGATGCTCGACAATCCGCTCCATCCACTGATCAACAAGGTGGTGCAGGGCCAATATCCCCCCGGCTCGACCTACAAACCGGTCACCGCCTTTGCCGGCCTGGCGGAAGGGGTCGTCACCCCGGACACGCCCGTGTTCTGCCCCGGTTCGATGCGGTTCGGCAACCGCACCTACCGTTGCTGGAAAAGGGGCGGACACGGAACCGTCACCCTCAAACGGGCCCTGGCCGAATCCTGTGACGTGTACTTTTACACGGTCGGCCTGAAACTGGGGGTGGACCGGCTGGCCCGGTATGCCAGGATGTTCGGCCTCGGCGAGAGGACCGGCGTCGAGATGGAGCACGAGAAGTCCGGTATCGTGCCCAGCTCGGAATGGAAGAAAAAACGGTACAACGTGAAATGGCACGAGGGCGAGACCCTGTCGATCGCCATCGGCCAGGGCTACGATCTGACCACTCCGTTGCAGGTGGCCCAGATGACCGCGGTCATCGCCAACGGCGGCACGCTCTACAAACCGGCCGTGGTCGAAAAGGTGATCGACGCGGACGGCGGGGAGGTCAACGTGTTTCAACCGGAGGTCATCTCCCGGATACCCGGCCAGGGCCGGAACCTGAAACTGGTCCGGGAGGGCATGGTCGAGGCGGTCAACAGCCGCCGGGGAACCGGGCGGGAGGCGCAGATCGACGAACAGCACGGCATCATCGTCGGCGGCAAGACCGGAACCGCCCAGGTGGTGCGCCTGGCGCAGTACATGCATCTCAAGGAAGAGGACATCCCGTATGAATACCGGGACCACGCCTGGTTCACCTGTTTTGCCCCGGCGGCGAATCCGGAGATCGTGGTCACCGTCCTCGTTGAACACGGCCTGCACGGCGGCACGGCATCCGCGCCCATCGCCGCCAAAATCCTCAACAGATACTTCGAGAAGAAATTTGCGGGACAGGCCGAAGCCAAGACGACGCCGGCAAGCCGCCCCGCCGGCCGGGTCATCCTGCATCAGGAAATGATTGAAAATACCGACCCGCCACCCCTGGATGATCCCGAAGAAGGCGGACGGGAGATGGATGCAACCCCGCAACTCAACGAACTGCCCCATTAAACGTTATGTTTCATTTCGACCGGCGCTTGCTGCAACATTTCGACTGGGTCATGCTGCTGATGGTCCTCCTGGTGGGGGCGATGGCGCTGATCAATCTCTACAGTTCGACCCATATCCCGGACAGGGGCGCGTCCTCGATCTTTTACAAGCAACTGCTTTTTTTCGGCACCGGCTTGGTGATCGTCCTGGTGGTGCTCACCCAGGAGTATCAGAAGATTGCCAAGATGGGATATGTGCTCTACGGGATCATCCTGGTGCTGCTGGTGTATACCCTGTTGTTCGTCAATCCCATTGCCGGCTCGCAGCGGTGGATCGATCTCGGTTTTTTCAATCTGCAACCTTCGGAGCCGACCAAACTGGCCCTGATCCTCGTCCTGGCATCCTGCTATGCCAATCTCGACGTCCCGAACGGCTACCGCCTGCGCGACCTGATCAAACCGGGCATTCTCATTCTTTGTCCCTTCGTGCTGATCGCCAAGCAGCCCGATCTGGGAACCGCCCTGATCTGCGCCATCATCTTCGTGTCCCTGACCCTGTACGTGCGGCTGCGGTGGAGCACGCTGGCCATTCTCAGCACCACGGCCCTGGGATGCACGTTCGTCGGCTGGAAATTCCTGCTGAAAGAGTATCAGCGCAAACGGATCGAGACCTTCCTCAATCCCGAGGCCGATATCATGAACCACGGCTACCAGATCATGCAATCCAAGATAGCCGTCGGCAGCGGCAACATTTTCGGCAAGGGCTTCCTGGAGGGCACCCAGGGCCATCTCCAGTTCCTGCCGGAGCGACACACCGACTTCGCCTTTGCGGTGTGGGCGGAGGAATGGGGGTTTGCCGGTTCGGTGTTTTTCCTGAGCTGTTATTTCTTCATGATTGTCTGGGGGATCAACGTCGCCCTGTCGGCCAAGGACAAATGCGGCTCCATCCTGGCGTTCGGCTGCACGATGCTGATTTTCTGGCAGGCGGTGATCAATCTGTGCATGATCATGGGATTTTTGCCGGTCGTCGGCGTTCCCTTGCCGATATTCAGCTACGGCGGTTCCTCGCTGCTGACCAACATGGCCGCCATCGGCCTCATCATGAGCGTGCGGATGCGGAGTTTCCCGCCGTCACCGGCTTCTTCCTGATTGCGTCCGTCAGCCGCCGGCGCCAAGCTCGGTCAGCACCAGATCGCGCAGGCCGGCGATGAACCGGGGATCGGCGTTCAACCCCGGAGTCGAGGCAAAACGCATCCCCAATCCTGTCGCCACCTCCCGGTACTGGATATCGATTTCAAACAGAGTCTCGACGTGATCGGAGACAAAGGAAATCGGCACCACCAGCAGGTTGCGGCATCCTTCGCGGGCAAGCGATGTGATCACCTCGGGCAGCGGCGGCCCCAGCCATTCCACCGGCCCGCTACGGCTCTGGTAGCAGAGTGTGCCCGCAATGGCGGTCAGGGCTTCGATGGCGCGGATCGTCTGGTGCAGATGCTCGACATACGGGTCGCCCTCCCGGATGAATTGCACCGGCAGACTGTGGGCGCTGTACACCACCTGCACCGGTTCGCCGTGAAAAGAGCGGACCCCTTCCCTGATCCGGTCGGCCAGGCAGGCGACATAGGAGGGCTCGGCCGGCCAGGAATGGATTTCGCGGATGGGGATGGCGATGCCCAGCCGGGGCGCGGTGCGGCGGAGGTCGCTCATCGAGGAGCCGGTGGTGGCGATCGAATAGTGGGGATACAGGGGCAGGGCGACCATGGTCTGCACCTGTTCCCGCACCATGTCCCGTAGCGCCTCTTCGGCCAAAGGGTGCCAGTAGCGCATGCAGGGGCGCACCACAAAGGCGCCGTCCGGGCGCAGGAGCCGTTCCAGGGCACGGGCCTGCTCCTCGGTTTTTCTGCGGATGGGCGAGCCCCCGCCGATGCGGGCGTAGTTGGCCATGCTTGTGGGCGCGCGGCGCCGGGCGATGAGCCGGGCGATGGGCTTTTGCAGAAAGGCCGGGCCGAGGCGGATGATCTGGCGGTCGGAAAACAGGTTGTAGAGGAAAGGGCGCACATCCTCAAGCCGTTCGGGACCGCCGAGATTCAGGAGTAAGATGCCGATTTTGCTGTTAGTCTTCATGACGCCACTCTAACGGTTCGAGCGGTCGGCCGTCAAGAAAATGTACCCCGGCCCCTTGATTTACCCGCCAGCCAATGGCTATAATGAAGGCATGGTCAAGCTGTATTCTCCCAAAATCAATCACTTCTCGTGCGCTTCGCACACTCCTTACCACGGCCTTCTTACAGGGCAAACAGGAAAAACTGAAGAAGAACGCCCGTATCTTCTGGGCATGGGATGCTGCGGCACGACCGTCAGGCAGCGGCATGGGGTCGCTGACGTCTTTCTCCGTGGAGGATGTTTATGGAACTGAAAATCGAGGCCAAAAATCTTGACATACGCAAGAGCTGGCAGGAAAAGATCGACGAGGAACGGACCAAATTGATCCGTCATTACGCCAATCTGGTGCTGCATCTCCGTGTAAGCATCGAGGCCACTCCGGGATACAGGGAAGGCGGCTACGAGGTACGGCTGGTGGCGACCGTGCCCAACGACACGGTCGCGGTCAAGCGGTGGGGCGAGAGCGTCCGGCCGCTTCTGGTCGAGTCCTTCGACGTCCTTGGCGCGCAACTGAAAGAGATTGTCAAGAAACGGCAGGATCATAAGTCGGTGAAAGCGCAGGGCGCGGTGCTCGACGGCAAGACCTCCGGGATCATCCGCAAGATCGTGCCCGACGAATCCTATGGGTTCATCGCCACCGACGACAAACTCGATGTCTTTTTTCATGCCAGCAGTTTGAAGGACGTGGTCATGAGCGATCTCGCCGAGGGAGACGAGGTCCTGTTCGCCATGGAGGAAGGCGATAAGGGCTTGCAGGCCACCTGGGTCAGGGTGGGGCACGCCTGAACGGTATCCCGCATCAAGCCGCCCGGGATGCCCGACATTCCGGGTGGCGACGAACCCCGCCGCATGGCGGGTTTTTTTATGGCCGCTGCGGTGCCGACCGTCATCGCAACGGGCGAGAAAAAAGGGTTGGTTCCGGTGCCGTTGCTGTGTACAACAGAGCAAACGCGCCCTGCCCGGCTCTCTCCTGCGGCGCGGCGCCGGTTCCCGTCCTTGTCCAGGAGCGTCCATGAGTCCACCCGAGCTGTACCTGATCGATGGCAGTGCCTATATTTACCGGGCCTATCACGCCATCAAGCCGCTGTCCACCTCCGGCGGCCTGCCCACCCATGCGGTCTTCGGCTTTGCCACCATCCTGCGACGGTTGCTCAAGGAACGCAATCCGCAGTACCTGGCGGTGGCGTTCGATACCAGGGGGCCGGTATTCCGCCACCGGCTGTATGACCGCTACAAGGCCAACCGCCCGCCCATGCCGGAGGACCTGGCCCGGCAGATTCCCTACATCCGCCAACTGGTCCTGGCCCATCGCATTCTTCTGCTGGAACATGATGACCAGGAAGCCGACGACCTCATTGCCTCGGCCGCCACCGCCATGGTTCGCCAGGGGTACAAGGTGGTGATCGTGTCCGGCGACAAGGACCTGCTTCAGTTGGTCTCACCGGATATCAGCCTGTGGGACCCGATGAACGATCGGGTGATGGACGAGGCGGCGGTGCTGGCGAAGTACGGCCTGCCGCCCACCCGCTTGCTCGACTATTTCGCCCTGACCGGCGACAGCTCGGACAATATTCCCGGCGTACCCGGCATCGGGCCGAAGACGGCGCAGAAACTGATCAGCGAATACGGCGACCTGGAAGGGCTGTACAAGGGACTCGACGCCCTGAAACCGTCCAAGAGCGTCCAGCAGATCCGGACGCACCGCACCGAGGCCTTCCTGTCCCGCGACTTGGTGCGACTCAATGCCGCCGCCGAGGTACCCGAGGCGATTGACCGCTACCGGATGGTCGAACCCGATGGGGAGGCACTCCGCGGCCTGCTGACCGAACTGGAGTTTCATTCCCTGCTCAAGGATGCCGTCCAGGCGGCCAGGGTCGAGACGAGCCGCTTCCGTCTCGTACGGGACGCAGAGGCGTTGACCGCACTCAGTTCGCGGTTGGCGACGGCCGGGCTGCTGGCGGTGGATACCGAGACCGATTCCCTGGACCCGCTGCGCGCCCGGCTGGTGGGCGTCTCGCTTGCCGTCGAGGAGGGGGATGCCTGGTATCTGCCCTGCGGCCACCGCGACGAGACGGACAGCCCGGTGGCCGGCCAGTTGGCTCCGGAGCAGTTGACAGCTTTTCTGCGGACCCTTCTCGAAGGGCGCGACGGCGTCACCATCGGGCACAATCTCAAGTTCGATCTGGCCGTCCTGGCCGCGCCCCACAATGGTGCCGTCCACTTGTCCGGCCCGCTGTACGACACCATGATCGGTGCCTGGCTGCTCGATCCGGACAGGCATTCGTACAAACTCGACGACCTCTGCCGGGAGATCGATATCCGAATGACCAGCTTCGCCGAGGTCACCGGCGGCGACAAGGCCGAGGATGCCTTCAGTCGGGTCGGCCTGGAGGCGGCCAAAAATTACAGCTGCGAGGATGTGTACGGCGCCATGCAGCTCTACCTGCGCCAACAACCGCTCCTGGCGCAGGCCAACCTGCTTTCCCTGATGCAGGAGATGGAAGGTCCGTTGATCCCGGTGCTGGCTGCCATGGAAGAGGCCGGCATCCGGGTCGACGGTGACCAGCTGGCCGCTCTTGCCGACGAGTTCGGGCGGCGATTGGAGGAGGACGAACAGGGGATCTATGCCGCGGCCGGGATGGCCTTCAACATCAATTCGCCCAAGCAACTGGGCGAGGTGCTCTTCGACAGGCTGCACCTGCCGAAGGGCCGGAAAACCAAGACCGGCTGGTCCACCGATGTCAAGGTGCTGGAAAACCTGAGCCTGACCCATGCCCTGCCGGCGCTGATCCTCCAGTACCGCAACCTGGCCAAGCTGAAATCGACCTATGTCGACAAATTGGCGAGCCTCCGGAATCCGCGGACCGGCCGGGTGCACACCTCCTTCAACCAGTGCGGCACCGCCACCGGCCGGTTGAGTTCGAGCAATCCCAATCTGCAGAACATCCCCATCCGGACCGAGGAGGGCCGGCGCATCCGCTCGGCGTTCATCGCCGATACCGGCCGTACCCTTCTGGCCGCCGATTACTCGCAGATCGATCTCCGCGTCCTGGCGCACTACTCCGAAGACCGCGAGTTGATGGCCGCTTTCCGGGCGGGCCAGGATATCCATCGACGGACGGCGGCGGAGATTTTTTTCGTGGCCCCGGAACTGGTGACCTCGGACATGCGGCGGGTGGCGAAAACCATCAACTTCGGCATTGTCTACGGTATGTCCAGTTTCGGTCTGGCCAGCCAACTGCGCGTCAGCCGCAAGGAGGCCCAGACCTTTATCGACCGCTATTTCGCCCATTTTTCCGGAATCAAGGAATTCATGGGGACGATTGTTGGGCAGGCGCGGCAGGACGGATATGTGACCACTCTGCTCGGGCGGCGGCGCTACCTGCCCGACATCAACAGCAGCAACCGCGTCCAGCGCGAATTCGCCGAACGGGCCGCCATCAACACCCCCATTCAGGGAACCGCGGCCGACATCATCAAACTGGCGATGCTGCGGGTGCACCGAGAATTGGCGCGGTGCCGGTTCCGGAGCCGTCTGTTGCTGCAAATTCACGATGAACTGGTCCTGGAGGTACCCGAAGACGAACTCGAAGAGGTGTCGGTACTGGTGCGAAACGCCATGGAGTCGGCCCTGGCACTCCGTGTTCCCCTGGTGGTGCATCTCGGCCACGGGCACAGTTTGGAGAAGGGAGAGTAATTTTTCTTTTCCTTTTTCGGTAATCTTACGGTATACAAACGCGGCGGGAATGTGTGCCGCAGCTCGTTGGATAAGCGGCATTTTTTCAGAAAAACGGAAGCAAATTCCCAGTTTTCCGCCATGGCGGAATCGTGTGAGGTCGGCTGGCGGGATGAAACCGCCCTGATCGGCATTGTATGTTCTAACATTCCGATTTGTCGTCGTTGCATGAACAGGTTCGTTTTTTGCTTCGCACCGGGCAAGAAAAAACCTGGAGGAGTGCCGATGCATCCACGTGAAGCCATTCGAATCCTGATGCTCAGCCCGGTATATTTTCGGTTGAGCGTGTCCCAACGGTGGCAATTGGTGCGGGAATATTGCCGGAATTTCAATGCCGGCAGGGCGATGAAGTGACACGATGGAGTACGCTCTTTATGGAATTGCCCCCTGCAGTCGCGACCGGCGCTGAACGCCGGCGCCACAAACGATACCGGGTGAAGGAGGAAACCTTCGCCTTTTTCGGCGAACACACCGGCACCCTCGTCGATATCAGTGCAGGCGGTCTTGCCGTTCAATGTGCCGTTTTTGAGAAAGAACCGGTCCTCCCCACCCATCTCGACATCTTCATTGCCGATCCCCACTTTTATCTTCCCGACCTTCCCTTTTCCATGGTCGGTGAAGTGCAGACCGTCCCGACGTCGATCTTCAGCCGCCTCAGGATCAAGCGGTTCAGCATCAAATTCGGCCCCCTGAATCGCGATCAGGTAGCCCAGATTGAGCGATTCATTGCCGTCAACACCGTGGCTACCCATTAAATTTCTTTCTTTTTTCGGACGAGGACGCACCGGCCGGGCCGTCCTCGTCGGTTGCGGAGCGTGGAATGCAAAAAACAGTGCTGCTGCTGGTCGTGGTGTTGCTGGGGAGCGTTGGCCCTCTCCTGGCGGGCGAGGAAATCGCCGTCGGTGGTCGGGAACAACAGGCGGTGAGCGTCACCATCTACACGAAGAATCTGGCCCTAGTGAAGGACCGCCGGACCATCGACCTGCCCAAGGGCGTGCGTACCCTGGCCTTCCGCGAGGTGAGCGCCCAGATCAGGCCGGAGACGGCCGTGATGCAGGGCCGTGACCTGGCGGTGCTGGAACAGAACTTCGAATACGACCTCCTCACGCCCCAGTCGCTGCTCCGGAAATATGTGGGCCGCGAGGTGACCATGAGCAGGCGCCATCCCGCCACCGGGGAGGATCTGTCCGTCCAGGCCAGGGTACTCAGCGCCGGCGATGGTGTGGTGCTCCAGGTGGGCAACCGGATCGAGACCGAGGTGAGCGGCCGGCTGGTCTATCCCGACGTGCCCGATACCCTGCGCGACCGCCCGACTCTGACCATGCTGGTGGACAGCGGTGCCGAGGGGCCCCGCGAAGTGGAACTGACCTATTTGACGGCGGGACTTTCCTGGCGGGCCGATTACGTGGCGGAACTCAACGCCGCCGACGATCGCCTCGATCTGAGCGGCTGGGTGACCCTGACCAACGAGAGCGGCGCCCGCTATCCCCAGGCACGACTGCAACTGGTCGCCGGCGACGTCAACGTGGTGCAGCGGTCGCCGGAGCCGCGGGCGACCCGGTTGGAGGCCACATTGGCCATGGCTCCGGCAGCCAAGGCCATGGCCGAAGAGCCGATGTTCGAGTACCATCTTTATTCCCTTGAGCGCCCGACCACCATCGGTGAAAACCAGAAGAAGCAGGTGGCCCTGCTCCAGGCCGGCGGCGTGGCCTGCCGGAAGGAATATCTGCTCAGGGGACAGGAATATTATTTCAGTGCCCGGGCCGGAGAAATCGGGCGCAAGATGAACGTCGGCGTCTTTGTCGAGCTGAAGAACGAGAAGGAGGGGGGTCTGGGGCAACCCCTGCCTGGCGGCGTGGTGCGGGTGTACAAGAAGGACAGCGGCGGTTTCCTCCAGTTTGTCGGCGAGGATGCCATCGACCACACTCCGGAGAAGGAACTGGTCCGGCTCCGCCTGGGCGACGCCTTCGATATCACCGCCGACAAGGTGCAGACGGACTTCAAGCAGCTTAAGAGGGAGGAGGGGGAACCGGCCGGCTCCCTTTGCGAGAGCGAGTATGCCATCCGCGTGAAAAATGCGAAGAAAGAGGCGGTCACGGTCAAGGTGCAGGAACCGATTCCCGGAGACTGGCAGATTCTGAGCGAATCGGGCCGGCATGTCAAGGAGGCGGCCAACCTGGCCTCCTGGATGGTCACCGTCCCGCCCATGGAAACCGCCACGCTGACGTACCGGGTCAGGGTCCGAAACTGACGGGGTGACCGGGAGGTTTCCGTCGGGTGGAAACGGATCGTGCCGATGGGCGCGATCCGTTTTTTTTTGAGTGAAAAGCGGGGAGCGGTCAGCTGCGTTCGGCCAGGGGCATGAATTTCCGGGCCGGCGAGCCGATATAGATCTGGCGGGGGCGATAGATCTTGGTCTCCGGATCCTCCCGCATTTCCTTCCACTGGGCGATCCAGCCCGGCAGCCGTCCCAGGGCGAACATGACGGTGAACATGTTGGTGGGAATGCCCAGGGCCCGATAAATGATCCCGGAGTAGAAATCGATGTTGGGATAGAGGTTGCGGCTGACGAACCAGGGGTCGTTGAGCACGATCTCTTCCAGGTTGAGGGCGATCGCCAGCAGCGGGTCCTTGACGTTGAGGATGCCGAGCAGCTCGTCGCAGGCGTCCTTGATGATCGTTCCCCTGGGGTCGTAGGTGCGGTAGACCCGGTGGCCGAATCCGGAGAGACGGAACGGGTCGTTCTTGTCCTTGGCCTTGGCGATGTATTTCTTGTAGTCGTTGTTGTCCTTGTGAATCGCCTCGAGCATCAGGATGACCGCCTCGTTGGCGCCGCCATGGAGCGGCCCCCACAGGGCGTTGATGCCGGCCGAAATCGAGGAGTAGAGGTTGCCGCCGGCGCTGCCGACCAACCGCACCGCCGAGGTCGAGCAGTTCTGCTCGTGGTCGGCGTGGAGGATGAGCAGCTTGTTGAGGGCGGCCACCACTTCGGGCTGCACAAGGTAGGGCCTGACCGGCGTATGGAACATCATGTTGAGGAAGTTGCCGCAGTAGGACAGGTCGTTGCGCGGATAGACGAGCGGTTGGCCGATGGACTTCTTGTACGAGAAGGCGGCGATGGTCCGGATCTTCGAAATGAGGCGGCTGGCGGTCATGTCGATGTTTTCCAGCGGGTCGGCGCTCATCTCCGGATAGAAATTGTGCAGGCTGTTGACCATCACCGACAGGATCGACATCGGCGAGGCGTTGGGCGGAAACTTGTCGAAGAAGTGGACCATGTCCTCGTGGATCAGGGCATGGGATTCGAGCAGGGTGCGGAAATTCTCCAGTTCGACCCGGTTGGGCAGCTTGTTGTGCAGCAGCAGGTAGGCGACCTCGATGAACAGGCATTTCGACGCCAGGTCCTCGATGGCATACCCCCGGTAGCGCAGAACTCCCTTGGCACCGTCGAGATAAGTGATGGTGCTGCAGCAGGAGGCTGAATTCTTGTAGCCGGTATCGAAGACGGTATAGCCGGTCTGGCGAAGCAGATCGCGGACATCGATGGCCCGGTCCCCCTCGATGCCCTCGACGATGGGCAGGTTGTGGGTGACGCCGTCGATGGTGAGCGTTGCCGTTTGTTCGAGCGAAATGTCGGACATGAACGTCCTCCTTCAGGAATCGTGGGTACGGTGAGGCCGGATGCGGGACCGTGCGGTGGACGCCGGTGGCGTCCCGTGGAAAAAGCATGCACGGGGGGCGCTGTTTGGGTAGAGTAGCGGCAAAGACATCCTGCGGTAACGGTTCGTCTTGCCCCATTGTGTATCAAGACCGCACCTTATCGCATTTATTGCTGAAATTCAAGACAGGGCGTGCAGGAATGCACGGTCGGGCCGGGCGGACGGGAAGGAGCGGAAGACTCCGTTGTCCGCCGTGGCAACGGGGAAGGAAACGATGTTGGAAGATTTGGCAAAGAAACGGGCGTATATCCGCGAGGCTATGGAGTATGCCGTTACCGAGGACGATCGGGCCGGGGCCGAGGACCTGCTCGACATCTACCGCGAGGACCGGATCGGCCTGGCCCTGTTGCAGGAGTTCTACAGTTACCTGCCCGAGGCGCGGGAGGATTGGGTCAGGGAGATCCGGGTGGTCAACCGGCATCGCGGCATCTTTCTTCTGGCGGCGTTCACCGCCCATGACCGCTACCTTTATCTCGTTTCCAGCGAGGGGTTGGAGTTCCAGGGGAGCATGGCTGACGGCTATCTGACGGAGGAATTGCTCGATTTTTTCGGCTACGAAAGCGCCGAGGCCTTTGCCGCGGTCTGCGCCGCGCCGGATTCCCTGGCCGTGTACGAGCCGGTGCAGATGGACGAGGATGTCTGCCCCGCCTGCCATGCCGAGGCCGGAGAACTGCACGAACTGGGGTGTCCGGTGGAGCTCTGCCCCTGGTGCGGCGGCCAGCTCATTCGTTGCTCCTGCCGCTATGATCAACTCGGACTGGATGCGATCGGCTCGGAGGAGGAGTTGCTCCAATTCGAGGCCATTCTGGAGGCACGCGGCAGAATCCCCTATTCCCGGGAACAGCGGCCGAGCTTTGCCGACGACGGCTGGCAGGATGACTTCGAGGAGTGAGACGACGGCGCCAAGTGGCACGCCGCCTGGTCGGGTGCGCACGCATGAGCCGGAGGCCGCAGGGCCTCCGGCTCTTTTCGTTGCGGCGCCAAGAAACGGGGCGGGTGGGGTTACTTTTTGGCCCTCTGGCTCTCCAGGTACCGGAACAGGTCCGAATCGGCGGAGAGGACCAGCGAGGTGTTCTTGTTGACGATGGCGCGATAGCTTTCCAGGCTCTTTTGGAAGGCGAAGAACTCGGGTTGGCTGGAATAGGTCTGGGCGTAGATCTTTGCCGCCTCGGCATCGGCCTGCCCCCGGATTTCGATGGCTTCCCGCTTGGCTGTCGAGGTGATTTCTTGCAATTCGCGGTCCACCCGTCCCAGGATTTCCGCCTTCCGCCCTTCACCGGTCGACCGTTTCTCCGCGGCGATCCTCTTCCGTTCGGAAATCATCCGGTCGTACACCCGCAGGCGAACCGACTCGATATAGTTCACCCGCCGGAACATGACATCCAACAGCTCGATGCCATACTGCGGCGTTACCTTGGACGCGGCGTCGAGCACCATCTGGCTGATTTTGTCCCGGCCCACCTTGGGCGGCACGATCATGTCCCGGGATTGTGCCTTGGCCGCCATGTAGTCGGGAGTCCAGTCGGAGCTGCGGATGATCTCGATCAGGTCGTGTTTGTTCACCAGGTCGCGCACCGTGCCGGCAATGATGTCATTGAGCAGGGAGGCGGCCCGTCTTTCCGTGCCCACGGCCTGGAGAAACCGCAGGGGATCGACGATCCGCCAGCGGGCCGTGTTGTCCATGTAGATGAAGGTCTTGTCGATGGTCGGAATCTGGTTGGGATCGCCGTCCCAGATGAGTACCCGTTTGTCGAAGTACTGCACCACCTGGATGAAGGGCATCTTGAATTTGAAACCGGCCTTGGTGACCGGCTCGCCCACCGGGGCGCCGAACTGGGTGATGACCGCCTGCTGCCCTTCGGGCAGGATGAAGAAACCGTCCCAGACGGTGACGGCTGCGCCGGCGAGGAGAAACAACAGGATGAGACGGATGATTTTGTCCATGAGATCGTGTCGGTTAAGGGAAAAGGGGAAGCCGCCGGACAGGCGATGCCGGGTCATTTGACGGCTGGTGGCTGCTCCTTGGCCGGGGTGCGGGTGAGATCGAAGAGCGGCAGGATGTTCTGCTGGTTTTTGTCGATCACGTAGATATGGTCGACCTTGGGCAGAATGTCCTCCATGGCCTCGAGATACAGCCGCTGCCGGGTGACCTCTTCCGCGCCCTGGTACTCTTTGACGATCGCCTTGAATCGGTTGGTTTCGCCGGTGGCCCGGTTGACCCGTTCGGCCGCGTAGCCGTGCGCTTCCTCGACAATCTGCTTGGCGCTGCCGCGCGCCTTGGGGATGACCCTGTTGTAGGTTTCCTCAGCTTCGTTGACCAGCCGCTTCATATCCTGGTCGGCCTCGTTGACCTCGTTGAATGCCGGCTTGACCTGCTCCGGCGGGTTGATGTCGAGAAGTTGCAGGGTGACGATGCTGATGCCGCATTCCAGCCGGTCCATCTGGCCCTGCAGTTCCTGCTTGGCATTGGCGGCCAGCACCTCGCGGTTGCCGAGGACATAGTCGAAGTCCATGTTGCCGACGATTCTCCTGGTCACGGTTTCGGACGCGTCGCGGACCGCCTGGGCGACATCGCGGACCTTGAACAGGAAACTGACCGGGTCACTGACCTTGTACTGCACGATCCAGGCGACCTCGATCACATCCTTGTCGCCGGTCAGCATCAGGGCCTCCATGTCGTACCCCTTGCGGTCGAAGGTCGAACTCACGTTGGGGGTGCGGGTACGGAATCCGAACTCCTCCTTGCGCACCGTTTCCACATCGACCTTGGCCAGATCCTCCACGAAGGGGATCTTGAAATGGAGACCGGGCTGGGTGGTGCGGGTATATTGTCCGAAACGGAGGATGACGCCGACCTCGCCCGGTTTGATGGTGTAGAAGCAGGAAAAGGCCCCCTGAAGGATGAGGGCGGCCACGACAATCGCCAGGATCTTGCCGGCGCCGGCGAACAGGTTGGGTTGCTCCCCGGAGGATTGTCCTTCCTGGTCGCCGCGCGGCGCGCTCCCTTCTCCCTTGCCGGAGAAGGCGTCCCGGATTTTCTGAATCAGGATGGCGAGAAAATCTTCCGGCCCTGCCGGCTTTTTCTTCTTGCCCCAGGGCGGTTGTTCGTTCATCGGCATGGATACGGCTCCATAGGTTGCTGGTTGCAGGCTGACTGGATGAAGATCGGGAATACCTGGTGCCCGGCCCGTTGGTCGCAACGACGGGAGAATGGTAAACGAGGTTTACAATATGCACTCGTTTCTGTTCCGTCAAACAAGAACGGGCCGCTTCAGGTCTTTTCCGGCCCGGTCGCCGCGCTCCGGCCGGTGTTTCACGGCAATGCCCACACCCAGGCGGCAATCGGCGCGGCCAGTGCCAGGAGAAAGATCGGCGCCTGCCATGCCGGAGCCCGCAGCCGCTCGACAAAGCCGCTGCGGTGGCCCAGCCAGCCGCCGGCAAGGCCGCAGGCAAAGCCGAACAGATGGGCGCCGAGATCGGTCCGCACCCCTTCGCCGCCGAGCAGGGCGAGCAGCGCCGCGCCGGCACCCAGGGGCAGCAGCAAGGCCCTTGGCGAGCGGCGGGCGGAACGGGCCAGTTGCAGACCGGTCAAGAGGCCGATGGCCGCGAACACCGAGGTCGAAAATCCCACCGAAAGGTGGGGCTGCCCCCGCAGGCCGATATTGGCGAGATTGCCGAGGGTGCCGGTGATGACCAGCAGCAGCCAGCATTGGCCGTAGCCGATCATCCTGCCCAGCAGGTGAATGATCATGCCCCCGATGAGGCAGTTGCCCAGGAGGTGGGCGAGATCGGCATGGAGGGTGAGGGCGGTCAACAGCCGCCACCACTCGTTGCGGCCAAAAACGGCGGCGCTGTCGAGCATCCCCCTGGCAAACCAGAGGTTGTCCGGGGTCCACGAGCCGGTCTGCGTGAAGAAGAGGGCGAGAAGCGCCAGCACCGGCAGGGTGGGCTGGGTCTGGGGCGACAGAGCCGGGGCGGGCGGCGGCGTTGGCGGCCAGTGCAGATTTTCCCGGTGATACGCGTCGAGGTGGAACCGGGCTGCTGGCGCATCCCCGACGGTGACCCGTAGCTGCCCGGCGGCCCGGTCATAGTGGAAAGGAATGCCGACGGCTTCCAGCACCAGCGCCAGCGATGCCATCGTGTCCGGTGTGCCTTCGGCGACCGGAATCAGATCGGCCCGTTCGTCATGATCGTTGAGAACCATCACACCATTGTCTGCATGAAAAGGCGGTTTGCCAAGGTGGTGTCGGCATCGGCGCCAAGGACGGCCGGGGCGATTGATGGCCGGTATGTCTTGACAATGGGGGCATGGCCATTACAATGTATCCGTTTTACCGTATCCGGAGCTGAAGCCCTTGGCAACAAGCCCCGCTGCATCCGGCGGAATCGTTTTCGCCGCCCATGAACCCGAACGACGGACGATTCATTATGCTTGCCTTGCTCAAACGATTGACCCCCTTTCTCCTGGTCCTTTTCACCGTAACCCTTTTCGATGCCGGCATCTCTACCCAATATGCCGAGGCCCGGTCCAAATCCGGCGGCCGTTCGTTCAGCAGCCCCATGCGGCAGCCCTCGGCCCAACCGACCGCACCCGGTCAATTCGGCCAGCAGCGGCAACAGCAGCAGATGCAGCAGCCGGGAGGCGGCTTTGGCCGCGGCCTGATGGGCGGCTTGGTCGGCGGTGCACTCGGCGGCCTGCTCTTTGGCAGCCTGTTCGGCATGGGCGGCAGCGGCATGGGCATTCTGCCGCTTCTGCTCCTGGGCGGCGTCGGCTATTTTCTCTACAAACGGTTCGCCAACCGGCCGCCGGTGCCTTCCTCGGCCGGCTATCAGCAGCCGCCCGATGCCGGCAGATTTCAGGCCGGTCAAGGCGTCTTCGGCGGCGGTTCGGTGCCGCCTGTGCCGCCGGTTCCTCCCATCCGCGAGACCCGGACCGTGGAGCAGGGATTGGCGGAAATCCGTCTGGCCGATCCCGGTTTCGACGAGAAATATTTCCTCGAAGTCGCCTCGGATGTCTTCTTCAAGGTGCAGGCCGGCTGGATGCGACGCGATCTGGATTCCTACCGCAACCTGCTGGGCAGCCAGTTGGCGGCCGAATATGAAGGCCATTTCGCCCGCATGCGGGAGGATGGCCGGATCAACAAGCTGGAGAGCATCGCCATCCGCAGGGTGGAGATCGTGGATGCCGGCAGCAACAACGGCGAGGATCATGTCACCGTGCTGTTCACCGCCAATCTGCTCGACTATACCGTGGACGACACAACCGGCGCCCTGGTCGAGGGCAGCATGACCGAGCCGGTGAAATTCGCCGAGCAGTGGACCTGGGCCCGGCCGGTCCGAACCGAGGCCTGGAAACTCGAAGGCATCGAGGTCGTCGAAGGGTAACGGCTGGTACAACCCGAAGATGGACGAGCCGTCTCCCGTACGGGAGGCGGCTCTTTTTTTGTCAGGACGAACGGCCGGACCGGCAGCGGATTTCCGCCCGTGCACCGGCTCGGAGGAGAAGAAAGGAATGACGACAATCACCTGGGATGACTTCGCCAGGGTGGAGCTGCGGGTCGGGCAAATCGTCAGGGCGGAGGTCTTTGCCGAGGCCCGCAAACCCGCCTACATCCTGCATGTCGATTTCGGCCCCGAGATCGGGATCAGAAAATCGAGCGCCCAGATCACCGCCCTGTACCGGCCGGAGGCATTGATCGGCCGCCAGGTGGTGGGGGTGGTGAACTTCCCCAAGAAACAGATCGGTCCGCTGATGTCGGAATGTCTCGTTACCGGCTTCTATAACGAGAACAACGAGGTGGTGCTCTGCGTGCCCGACCGGCCGGTGCCGCTGGGGGCCAAGCTGGGCTGAGGAACCGAACGCGGGGACACAAAAAAAACGCCGCGCAGCCAGGTGTCGGCCGCGCGGCGGAGAGTGCGAAGGGAGCGGGCAGGGGACGGGAGTCCGCCTAGCGCGCGCCGAGTTTTTCGGTCAGCACCGGCAGGAACTGCTTGAGGTCGGCCACCACCAGGACGTTGGCCACCTCGCCGATGGGGGCATCCCTGTCGGTGTTGATGGCGACGATGAAATCCGACTTCTTCATGCCGGCCAGGTGCTGGATGGCGCCGGAAATGCCGCAGGCCACATAGAGCTTCGGGGTGACCGTGCTGCCGGTGGTGCCGACCTGGCGGTTGTGCTCGACCCAGCCGGCATCGACCACGGGCCGGCTGGCGCCGTATTCGCCGCCCAGAGCCTTGGCCAGCGCCTGCACCATGGCCACGTTTTCCGGTTTGCCCACGCCGCGGCCGGCGCTGACGATGATCTCGGCCTTGGTCAGGTCGACGCCCTCGATCTTGGCCGCCTCATAGCCGGTGCACTGCACCTTGCCGGCAGCACCGGTATCGATCTCGACCACCGTGGGCGTGCCTTCCGGCTCCGCCTCCATGCCGAAGGCGCCCGCCTGGATGGTCAGGACGGTCTGGGCCGTGATGGCCTTGATGGTGCGCCGCAGCTTGGCGTTGCACACCGGCACCACCGGTAGGCCGTTGTCGACGGAGACGACCTCGGAAACCTGTGCCGCCTGCAGGGCCACGGCGACCCGCGGGGCCAGGTCCCAGCCGTAGGACGAGTGCAGAAACACGATCTGGGCCGGCTGTTCCTTGGCGATCACGTCCAGGAGCAACTGCTTGTGCACCGTGGGGTTGTATTCGCCGTATTTGGCCGCATCGGCCAGGTACAGGGTGCCGTTGAATTTGGGCACCTCTCCGGCAGAGCCCACGAGGAACATGGCTGCCTCGGCCTGTTGCTGCTGGGCGAAGGCGATCAGTTGGCTGTATTCGGCGCGCAGTTTTCCTTCCCGGAATTCCGCCACAAGTAAGGTCTTCATGGGTCTCTCCTAGGCCAGAACGGTGGTTTTTTCTTTGAGCAGCTGGATCAGTTTGTCGGCCAGTTCGGGAATCTCGCCCTCCAGCACCAGGCCGCCCCCCTTCTTCTCGGGAAAGGCACAGGCGGTCGTTTCCTGGCGGGGGCCCAGGCCGCCGACATCGGGCGCCAGGGGCAACAGCTCTTTTTTCTTGGCCTTCATGATGTTGGGCAGGGTCGGATAGCGCGGCGTGTTGAGGCCCAGCTGGCAGGTGAGCACCACCGGCGTGGTCGCCGTGACCAGGGCCTTGCTGCCGCCCTCCAGTTCGCGTTTGACCTGGATGGTGCCGTTGTCATAGGCAAAACCGACAATGGTGGTCACCGCCGGAATGCCGAGCAGTTCGGCGACCATGACGCCCACCTGGGCGCTGCCGCGGTCCTGCGACTGCATGCCGGTGAAGATGACGTCGAAGTTTTTGCCCTTGGCGAACCCGGCGATCATGGTGGCGATGGCGATCGGCTCCCGCTTGGCGGAATAGGGATCGGTGATGTGCACGCCCCGGTCGCAGCCCATGGCCAGGGCCTTCTTGATGGCCTCGGTCACCTGGTCCGGGCCGATGCAGAGCACGGTCAGGTCGGCATCCTTGACCTGCTCTTTCAGCCGCACCGCCTGCTCGACGGCGTATTCGTCGTACTCGTTCATCCGCCAGGCCAGGTCGGCCCGGTCATACCAGGTGCCTTCGCCGTTGATCTTGAATTTCGATTCCATGTCCGGAACCTGTTTGATGCAGATCAGTATGTTCATCGTGCTCCTCCAGCAATCAGACTCAACTAATGGGTTATTTTATGCATTCTTCAGGGCAAGCCGTTCGGCCAGCACCTCGGCGATATCTCTGGGACGCAACTGCTCCTCGACATTGGCCCCCTTGACGCCGTCCTCGAACATGGTCAGGCAGAACGGACAGTTGGCCAGCAACTGCCCGGCCCCGGTGGCCACGGCCATCTCCACCCGCTTGACGTTGATGCGCTCGCCCAGTTTCTCCTCGGCCAGGATCCGGCCGCCGCCGGCGCTGCAACAGAACGCCTGATCGCGGTTTTTGGCCATCTCGGCGATGCGGCCGCCCATCGACCGGATCAGTTTTCTCGGGGCGTCGTAGATGCCGTTGTGCCGGCCGAGGTAACAGGAGTCGTGGTAGGTGCAGGTGAATTCCTCGCCCCCGACCGGCAGCCGGCTGTCGGCGACCAGTTGTTCGAGGAAGAGGGCGTGGGGCACGACCTCGACATCGAAGTCGAAATCGCGGTAGTCCTTGGCCAGGGTGTTGAAGCAGTGCGGGCAGGTGGTGACGATCTTCTTGACGCCATACCCTTTGATGACCTCCACGGTCTCCATGGCCAGGGTCTGGTAGAGATACTCGTTGCCCATCTTGCGCATCGGCTCGCCGCAGCACTTCTCCTCCTTGCCGAGGATGCCGACCTTGACGCCGGCGGCCTGGCAGAGCCTGACAAAGCTCGTGGCCACCGCGATGTTGCGCTTGTCGAAGGAGGCGTAACAGCCGACGAAATAGAGCAGGTCCACCTCGGGGTCCTCGGCCAGCGGCTTGATGCCCAGGGATTCGGCCCAGTCGCCGCGCGCGGCATAGCCCATGCCCAGCGGGTTGCCGTTGACCTCGGTCTGTTCCATGGCGGCCATCACTTCCTCGCCCGGGAATTCGCCCTCCATCAGCACCAGGTTGCGCCGCATCTCGATGATCTTGCCCACATGCTCGATGGAAGCCGGGCAGATGTCCTGACAGGCGCGGCAGGTGGTGCAGGCCCAGATGGCCTCGCGGCCGACGGTCTCGATCAGGTTGGCGTCCGGCCTGGTGAAGGCGATCTCGCCGATCTGGTTGACGACCTGCATCGGCGACAGCGGCTTGCCGGTGGCGTAAGCGGGGCACCGGTCCTGGCAGCGCTTGCACAGGGTGCAGGCGTCGGCGTCGAAGATGTCCTTCCAGCGCAGGTCGCCCAGTTCGTTGGCGCCGAATTTCTCCGTATTCTCGTCTTCCAGATTGACCGTGGTCAGCTTGCCGGTGGGGCCGCGGTCGGCGAAGAAGGCATTGGCGCTGGTGGTGACGATATGGCGGAACTTGGTGAAGGGAAGGACGGCGATGAAGCCGAGGGCCAGGAGAAGATGGCACCACCAGAGGACAACGTGCAGGGTTCGCAGCCCTGCCTCGTCCAGGCCGGCGAGCAGGGTGGCCACGCCCCAGCCGACCGGTGACCACGCCGCCAACTGCGGGATGTGCATCTCGGTGATCGCCATGCGGGCGCCCTCGATGAGGAAACCGGTGATCAGGATGGCGAACAAAAAGCCGTGCATGAGGGCGTCGTCGCCTTTGGTCACCAACCCCTGCGGTCGAATCAGGTAGCGGCGCACCAGCAGGCCGGTCAGCATCAGGATGGCCACCAGGCCGGCCAGGTCGAGCGTCAGGGAAAAGAGTTTGTAGAAGGTTCCCTTGAGAAATTTGATATCGAACAGGAGATCGGTGAAATCGGCCTGGGCGACGATCAGCGCCGTGCCGATGAACAGGACGAAAAAACTCCAGAAAAAGAGCGCGTGCGCCGTCCCGGGGCCCGGAACCCGGAAGACCTTGGTCTGCAGGAGCATGGTCTCCAGCATGTGTTTGACGCGCTCGCCCCGCCCATCCGTCCGGTCCAGGGGCTGGCCGAGGCGATAGACCTTGAGCCGCTTGAAAAAGCCGAGCGCGCAAACGGCCACGGCCACCAGCAACAGGCCGTACATGGGCGCCAAGGTGGTGAACCCATGACCGACATTCCAATAAATTTCACGGGTAAACTCCATCCAAGCTCCCCCTGCCTGCGCAACAACAGACGTTGTCTTCCATGCTTTGCTTTGTACAGAAGAAGAGAGGCGGCGGGTGCCGGCGCTCTCTTCTTGGTTCGATCCGAAACATCAGGCGATGCGGCCGCCCCGGCCGCAGCTGGGTTACCTGGTCAAGGCCGCGCCGATGACCACCCGCTGGACTTCGCTGGTGCCTTCGTAGATCTCGGTGATCTTGGCATCGCGCATCATCCGCTCGACCGGGAATTCGCGGGTGTAGCCATAGCCGCCGTGGAGCTGGACCGCCTGGGTGGTGACCCGCATGGCGGTTTCCGAGGCAAAGAGTTTGGCCATGGCCGAATCCTGGGAATAGGACAGGCCGGCGCTGGCCCGGTAGGCGGCGTTGTAGATCAGAAGCCGCGCGGCCTCGATCTGGGTGGCCATGTCCGCCAACTGGAAGGACACGCCCTGGAAGGCGGCGATCGGTTTGTTGAACTGCTCGCGCTCCTTGGTGTAGGCGCAGGCGGCATCGAAGGCCCCCTGGGCGATACCCAGCGCCTGGGCGGCAATGCCGATGCGGCCGCCGTCGAGGGTCTTCATCGCCACCTTGAAGCCCTGGCCTTCCTGGCCGAGCAGGTTTTCGCCGGGGATGCGGCAGTTCTCGAATACCAGTTCCATGGTGGGCGAAGAGCGGATGCCCATTTTCTTCTCCTTCTTGCCGAAGGAGAAGCCGGGGGTGCCCTTCTCGACGATAAAGGCGCTGATGCCGCGGTGCTTCTCAGCACTCTTGTCGCTCCGGGCCAGCACCACGTAAATCTCGGCCTCGCCGGCGTTGGTGATGAAAATCTTGGAACCGTTGAGGATCCAGTCGTTGCCGTCGCGGGTGGCGGTGGTCTTGGTGCCGCCGGCATCGGAACCGGCGGACGGCTCGGTCAGGCCGAAGGCGCCCATTTTCTCGCCCTTGGCCAGCGGGGTCAGGTATTTCTGTTTTTGTGCCTCGGTGCCGAACATGTAGATCGGGTTGGCGCAGAGGGAGAGGTGCGCCGACAGGGTGACACCGGTGGAGCCGCAGACCCGTGACAGTTCCTCGACGGCGATGGCGTAGCTGATGTAATCGGCGCCGGCGCCGCCGTACTCTTCCGGAAAGACGATGCCGGTCAGGCCCAGTTCGGCCAGGCGGTCGAACATCAGGGCCCGGTCGAACCGTTCGGTTTCGTCCCGCTCGGCTGCGGACGGCGCCACCTCCGTCTCGGCAAAGCTCCTTACCATGTCGCGGATCAGTTTCTGCTCTTCAGTCAGTTCAAATTGCATGTTGTTCTCCCCCTGGATGCGTCTTGTCTCTTCCATTCAATATTGGACATCCCTTGCTCCGAACAAGGCGAGCATCAATGGATGTCATTTTTTCCGGCCGGGTCCGCCCGCCCAGGCAGACCGTCGCCGGCTCCCGTCTTGTCGGTGCCGCACGGGAATCGCACCGTTGGTGCCGGCCAGGCCGGCCCGTTTATTCTTGTCCCTTGATCTGCAGGTAGAGCACCGTGCCCCTGGCGCAGACGGTGCCGGCGGCGGTCAGGGTCAGGTCGACGGTCACCTTGCGGCCCTTGATCTCGATTACCTTGCCACGCACCTCCAGTTCGGTATTGATCGGGGTCGGCGCCAGATAGTCCACCTTCAGGGAGGCGGTGACAAAGCGCGAGATCGGCTTGCCCTCTTCCTTGGCCTTGGCGGCCGCGGCGGTGCCGGCGCCGTGGCAGTCGATCAGCGAGGCGATCATGCCGCCGTAGAGAAAGCCCGGAAAACCGCCGGTGTATTTGGGATCCGGGGTGTAACGGCAGACCGTCTCCTCGCCGTCCCAGTAGCTCTTCAGGTGGTGCCCCTGGGGATTGAGCCGGCCGCAGCCGTAGCAGTGGGCATAGTCATCGGGATACTGATCCTGAAACGCCAACTCGCTCATCGTTTCCTCCTCAATGGAAGGCGTCCGGCGCCGTCAAGACGACACGGCATCGGCCCGCGGGCTCCCACCCTGTTCGCGTTATTCGTAAATATAGAACCCCCGACCGCTCTTGCGGCCCAGCCAGCCGGCCTCGACATACTGCCGCAGCAACGGGCAGGGCCGGTACTTGGAGTCGCCCAGGCCCTGATACAGGGTATTCATGATCGCCAGGCAGGTGTCCAGGCCGATGAGATCGGCCAGGGCGAGCGGCCCCATGGGATGGTTCATGCCCAGCTTCATCACCGTGTCGATGTCCTCCTTGGTGCCGACGCCGTGATAGAGGCAAAAGATCGCCTCGTTGATCATCGGCAGGAGGATGCGGTTGGCGATGAATCCCGGAAAATCGTTGGATTGCGCCGGGGTTTTACCCATGCGCTTGGTCAGTTCGAGGGTGGTGGCCAGGGTGTCGGCCGAGGTAGCCAGGCCGCAGATCACCTCCACCAACTGCATCACCGGCACCGGGTTCATGAAGTGCATGCCGATCACCTTGGCCGGCCGTTTGGTGTGCGAGGCGATCCGGCCAATGGGAATGGACGAGGTGTTGGAGGCGAGAATCACGTGCGGGGCGCAGATCTCCTCCAGATTCTCGAAGATCTTGAATTTGATCGCCTCGTTTTCGGAGGCGGCCTCGACCACGAAGTCGGCGGCGGCCATGTCCCTGAGCTCGGTGGTGGGTTTGATCCGGCCGAGAATCGCGTCTTTTTCGGCGGTCGCCAGCTTGCCCTTGTCGACGCTGCGCTGGAGATTCTTGGCGATGGTGGCCAGGCCGCGGTCAACGAATTCCTGCTTGATGTCGTGCATAATGACGGCTAGGCCGCTGGCCGCCGCCACCTGGGCAATGCCGTTGCCCATCTGGCCGGCGCCGATCACTCCGAATGTCTTCACTTCCATACCCGTCTCCCTTCCTTGAAAGAACATTGATCCGGCCGGGGCATCCGGCCGTGAACCTGGAAACTATTTATTGGCGTTGCCGATCACCATGGCCATGCCCATGCCGCCGCCGATGCACATGGTGATCAGGCCGGTGGCGCAGCCGGTGCGCTGCATGTGATGGATGGCGGTGACCATCTGGCGGGCTCCGGTGCAGCCGATGGGATGGCCCATGGAGATGCCGCTGCCCAGCTGGTTGGGCTTTTCCACGTCGATGCCCAGCTCCAGCATGCAGCCGATGGCCTGGGCGGCGAAGGCCTCGTTGAGTTCGATCATGTCGATGTCGGCAATGGTCTTGCCGCTCTGCTTGAGGGCCTTCTGGATGGCCGGTACCGGGCCGAGGCCCATGTAGGCGGGATCGAGGCCGCCGGAGGCGAAGCTGTCGATGGTGGCCAGCGGCTTGAGTCCCAGTTGCGTGGCCTTGGCCCTGCTCATCAGCAGGACTGTGGCGGCGCCGTCGTTGATGCCCGAGGCGTTGCCGGCGGTGACGGTGCCGTCCTTGGCAAAGGCCGGCCGGAGCTTGGCCATCTTCTCCATGGAGGTTTCCATGGGCCGTTCGTCCTGGGCGAACAGCACTTCCTGCTTGCCGGCTTTCACCGGGATCGGGACGATCTCGTCCCTGAAGAGGCCGTCTTTGATGCCGCGCAGGGCACGGGTGTGGCTGAGCACGGCCAGCCGGTCCTGATCCTCGCGGCTGATGTTGTACATCCGGGCGATGTTCTCGGCGGTGACGCCCATGTGGTAGCCGTAGAAGATTTCATAGAGGCCGTCGTAGACCATCAGGTCGTAGACCTCGCCGATGCCGGTGAGTTCCATGCGGTGGCCCCAGCGGGCCTTGGGCAGGGCCATGGGGGTCATGGACATGTTTTCCTGGCCGCCGGCCAGCACCACCTCGGCCTGGCCGGTCATGATCGACTGGGCGCCCAGGGCGATGGCCTTGAGGCCGGAACCGCAGACCTTGTTGATGGTAAAAGCCGGCGTCTCCTTGGCCAGTCCGGCCTTGATCATGGCCTGGCGGGCGGGGTTCTGCCCCTGGCCGGCCTGGAGGACATTGCCCATGATCACCTCGTCGATCGTTATCGGTGTGGCGGCGCTGTCCCATTCCCCGGCCCTGGCTTCCAGCTCGATGGCGCCCTGATCTTTCAGCTTGGCCGGGGCAACCGCCAGCAGGTCGGGGCCGGCCACCGGCCGCAGCCCGACCTTGCGCAGGGTTTCGCGCATGACGACCGCGCCGAGATTGACCACGGGGGTTGCTTTCAGGCTGCCGCCAAAGGCGCCAACCGCTGTCCGGCTGCCACTGACAATCACCACTTCGTTCATCGACATCGTGCTCCTCCGATTGTGTTTGAGCGCAAGGGGTTAGCTGTTCAGACCACCGGTGAAGACCGGTTTGCGCTTCTCCAAAAAGGCGCCGGTTCCTTCCTTGGAGTCCGGACTGGCCAGGCAGAGCGCGAAGGCGTCGCGCTCGATGGCGAGACCGGTGGCCAGATCAGCGTTGAGTCCCTGATTCACCGTCTGCTTGGCCGCGCAGAGCGAAGCCTTGCCCTTGGTGGCGATCAGTTTGGCGGTTTCAGTCGCCGCCGGCATCAACTCCGCGGGCGCGAAGATTTTATTGACCAGGCCGATCTCCTTGGCCTCGGCGGCGGTCAGGTGCTTGCCGGTGAAGATCATTTCCTTGGCCCGGTTGGCCCCGATCAGGCGGGGCAGCCGCTGGGTGCCGCCGAACCCCGGAATGACGCCGAGACTGATCTCCGGCAGTCCGAAGACCGCCTTGTCCGAGGCGTAGATGAAATCGCAGGCCAGGGCCATTTCGCAGCCGCCGCCCAGGGCATAGCCGTTGACGGCGGCGATCACCGGAATGGCCAGTCCTTGCAGCTTGCTGATGACCTCCTGGCCGCACTGGGCAAATTTTTTCGCGCCAAGCGGCGTCAGGGTGGCGATTTCGGTGATGTCGGCGCCGGCGACAAAGGCCTTTTCGCCGGCACCGGTGAGGATAAGCACCCGAACGGTTTCGTCGTTCTTGATGCTTTCGAGGGCGTCGGCGAATTCTTCGAGCAGGATGGCGTTGAGAGCATTGAGGGCTTTGGGACGATTGAAGGTCAGGGTCGCGACACCGTCGCTGCAGACGAGTTCAATGGATGTATAGGCCACCGTTTCCTCCTTGGCTGTGTGAGAAGAAAGCGCATAAAAAAAGGGCGCAGGGAGGTCGACCGTGCACGAACCCCTTACCCGTTTATGGCAAAAGAGCGCAGCTGTGCCCCTCGTTTTTCCGTGACCTCTGAGCGAAGTTGGGTGTCCGGCGGAACGGATGGAAAACAGGGGGCCGCAAAGTGCGTAATTTCTATTTCAAAAGTGTCGGGCTGTCAAACGTTTTTTGGCCTTTTCCGGGGCGCTGTAGCATCGTCGTATCCCCGCGAAATGTGTCTGCCAGCTGTCTGAAAACACGGCAGGGTACGCATCGTTTTTTTGGGTGGGGCGAGGTCCGGGGGCAGGGGAGAGCCGGGATCCGGGCAGGGGAGTGTGCCACATGGTGTCATGGAAGGATGGGGGGCGACCTGGCCACGATGTGCAGCGGAATCGGCATCCAGGCCGGGCCGCGGCTACAGGGCGATGATGGCCTCGACCTCGATGGCCGCGCCTAGGGGCAGGGCCGCCACCTGCACGGCGCTGCGGGCCGGGTAGGGCTCGGTGAAATAGTGGGCATACACGGCGTTCACCCGTTGAAACTGGGCGATATCGGTGAGGAAAACCGTCACCTTCACCGCCTTGTCCAGCCGGGTGCCGGCCGCCTCGGCGATGGCGGCCAGGTTGCGGAAGGCCTGGTGGGCGTGGTCTTCGATGCTGCCGGCGGCAATGGTTCCGGTCGCGGGATCGATGGGGATGGCGCCGGAGGTGAACAGCAGGGTATCGGTGGCGATCGCCTGGGAATAGGGGCCGATGGCGGCCGGGGCCTTGTCGGTGGTGACCGGTGTTCTTTTCATGGCTTGTGCTCCTTGTGATGACGGGTGGCAATCGCCTTGGCGGCGATCAGGCCGGTTGCGGCGGCAGACACGATGTTGCCGGCCACGCCGGGACCATCGCCGGCGACGAACAGTCCCCGGATCCCGGTTTCCAGGTTGCGGTCCGTGTCCACCTGGGTGGCGAAGAACTTGATTTCAGGAGCATAGAGCAGGGTCTCGTCGTTGGCGACGCCGGGGATGATCTGGTTGAGCTGATCCAGACCGTCGACCAGGTTGGTGAGGATGCGTTCCGGCAGGGCCATGGCGATATCGCCGCAGACCACGTTTTTCAGGGTCGGCTCGATGGTGCTGTTGCGGATGCGGTTCCAGGTGGACCGCCGGCCGCGTCTGAGATCGCCGTAGCGTTGCAGGATCGGTTTGCCGCCGCCGATCAGGGTGGCCAGTTTGCCGATGGATTCGCCGTAGGCCTGGTTGTCCTCCACCGGGTCGGTGAGCACCACCTTGGAGAGAAAGGCGAAGTTGGTGGTGTCGGATTTGCGGTCCATCAGGGCGTGGCCGTTGACGCAGACGAAATCCTGGTAATTTTCCAGGGCGACGTATCCTCCGAAATTGGTGCAGAAGGTGCGGGTCTGGTCGTCGTATTTGGCGGTGCGGATGAAGAAGGTCGGGTCGTAGATGATCGAGCAGAGATCCTGCATGATCTCGTTGTGGACCTCGACCCGGACCCCGACCTCGATGCCGCGCTGCGCCACCCGGATGCCGTTGCGGCCGGCAAGGGCGGCGACCCATTCGGCCCCGGCCCGACCGGGCGCCAGGATGACGGCGGCGGCGCGGTAGGTGCCCCGGTCCGTGACCACGCCCGCCACCTGGCCTTTCTGGGCCAGAACGTCGCGGACCGTTTCGGAATGGTGAAAGAGCACGCCCTGCTCGGCCATGTGACGGGCCATGGCCTCGATGTGGCGGGGCAGATTGTCGCTGCCGAGGTGTTTCTGCCTGATCAGCAGAAGTTCGATGCCGTTTTTGCGCGCTTTTTTGCGGATGGCCCGGGCTCTCTCCATGTCGGTGGGATAGACCTGGCCGTCCATGCCGAAGCGGTTGAAGATGGCTTCGGTCTCGTCGATCAGGGCGCTGGCCCCGGCGGGATCGAGGAACTGGGTCAGGTCGGTTTTGCCCAGTTTATGGATGAAGTTGAGCTTGCCGTCGGAAAAGAGGCCGGCGCCGCCGATGCCGCAGAGGATGTTGCAGGGTTGGCAATGGATGCAGCCCTTTTCCCCGATCGGGCAGGAACGCTTCAGGGGGGCCTTGCCCCTTTCAATCAGCAGGATCCGGAGCGAGGTGTGTTCGCTGAGGTAATGGGCGGCAAACAGGCCGGCCGGTCCGCCGCCGACGATGATGACGTCGTAGGTCTGCCCTGTGCTGGTCGTGGCCATGGCGCTCCGTGCGTTGGACAGGGAAAAACGGCCTGCCGGTGGCCGGCGGGCCGCCGTGGTTGACCGTTCATCCGTTCTGCCATATTTCTTCAGGGAAGACCACCGAATTCTGCCGTGACCGGCGGGCAAGAGCGGTGAGGCGCCCGACCGGCAATTGGCGGCCGGAAAAAGGGTCAGGCGGCCTGGGCGGAACCATGCGGAGCGAGATTTTTTTGTCAGGCGCCGCCGCATGTGGTATCGGAGACGGTCGCTCGTGCGACAGCGTTTTCCGGCATGACCGGCAAGGCCGCAGGAAGAAAAAAGTTGAACCGGGAACCGGCCTATGGTCCACTACGGAAAAGAGGCGGTATCTGCCGCGGCGGGGCCGAAGGGATCGGAGCATGATGAAAGACGACGGCAATCTGGTGTGGATCGACCTGGAAATGACCGGGTTGAACCCATCGACCGACAGAATTCTGGAAGTGGCGACGGTGGTGACCGATTCGCACCTGGGCATCCTCGCCGACGGACCGGTCATCGCCATTCACCAGCCGGACGAGGTGCTCGCCGCCATGGACGCCTGGAACAGCAAGCATCACCGGGAATCCGGCCTGCTCGACCGCGTTCGGAAAAGCTCCTATACCTGCCGCCGGGCGGAAATCGAAACCCTTGATTTCGTCAAGCAGTGGGTGGGACACCGGGTTTCGCCCATGTGCGGCAACTCGGTCTGGCATGATCGCCGCTTCCTCGCCCGTTTCATGCCCGAGTTGGAACATTATTTTCACTACCGCAACATCGACGTCAGCACCTTGAAGGAATTGGCCCTGCGCTGGGCGCCGGACCTGCCCCGGTTCAACAAGGAATGCCATCATCTGGCCTACGAGGACATCCGGGAATCCATCGCCGAACTCAGACATTACGGCGACGTCTTCCTCAGGAAGGAACCCTGACCATCCTGCCGGTTCCGCAAGCATCCGCCACCACCCCGAGAGCCCGCACCCCTGGGGAAACCGCTGTCGTTCAGTCTCCGACCCGCACCCGCCATATCTCCTCGGCGTATTCCCTGATGGTCCGGTCGCTGGAGAATTTGCCCACCCTGGCCACGTTGAGGATCGATTTCCTGGTCCAGGTGGCGCGGTCGGTGAAGAGTTCGCCCACCAACTGCTGGCACTGGAGGTAGGATTCGAGATCGAGCAGCAGCAGGTAGGGGTCGTTCTCGTTCAACAGGTCGTTGACCAGCGGCCGGAACAGCTCGATGTCGCCGTTGCTGAACGCGCCGTTGGCGATGGCGTCGACAATGGCGCACACCTCGGGGTTGTTTTCGTAAATCTGTTGCGGTTTCCGTGATTTGCACTTCTTTTCGTACTCGGCCTCCTCGGCGGTCATGCCGAAGATGAAAATATTGTCCGGCCCCACTTCCTCGCGGATCTCGATATTGGCGCCGTCGAGCGTGCCGATGGTCAGGGCGCCGTTCAAGGCGAACTTCATGTTGCCGGTTCCCGAGGCCTCGGTGCCGGCGGTGGAGATCTGCTCGGAGAGATCGGCGGCCGGGATGATCCGCTCCGCCAGCGAGACGCAATAGTTGGGGATGAACGCCACCTTCAGCCGGTCGCCGATGCGGGGATCGTTGTTGACCACGGCGCCGACCGCATTGATCAGCTTGATGATCAGTTTCGCCTTGTGGTACGACGGCGCGGCCTTGCCGGCGAAGATGACGGTCCTGGGCGTGATCGCCTCGTCGGGACATGTCAGCAGCCGCTGGTAGAGGTGGATCACGTGCAGCACGTTCAAAAGCTGCCGCTTGTATTCGTGGATACGTTTGACATGGATGTCGAACAGGCTGTTCGGATTCACGGCGATGCCGCAGTCGGTGGCGATGATTCTGGCCAGCCGTTTCTTGTTGGCCAGCTTGACCGCCTGCCAGCGCTGGTGAAAGGAGGGATCGTCGCAGTAGGGTTCCAGGCCGCGCAACTGGTCGAGATTCACCACCCAGTCGTAGCCGATCTTCCCGCCGATGAGTCCGGCGAGACCCTGGTTGCATTTGAGCAGCCAGCGGCGCGGAGTGATGCCGTTGGTCTTGGAGTTGATCTTGTCGGGCCACATCTCGTCGAAATTGCGGAAGAGATAGTTCTTCAGCAGCTCGGAGTGGAGCGCCGCCACCCCGTTCACTGAATGGCTGCCGACGATGGCCAGGTTGGCCATGCGCACCCGGCGGACCTGTCCTTCCTCGATCAGTGACATTTCCTGGATTTTCCGCGTGTTTCCCGGATAACGTGCAGCCACCTCGTCCAGAAAACGCCGGTTGATCTCGTAGATGATCTCCAGGTGGCGCGGCAGCACCCGGCCCAACATGTCGACCGGCCAGGTCTCGAGGGCCTCGGGCATCAGGGTGTGGTTGGTGTAGGCAAAGGTCCTGACGCAGATGTCCCAGGCCTGTTCCCAGCCTAACCCCTCGATGTCGAGCAAGAGCCGCATCAGTTCGGGGATGGCGATGGCCGGATGGGTGTCGTTGAGCTGCACCGCCACCTGGTTGGGGAAATCGTCGAAGGTGTCGTTGTCCTTGCGGTAGCGGCGGAGGATGTCCTGGAAGGTGGCGGCAACGAAGAAATACTGCTGTTTGAGGCGCAGTTCCTGGCCCTCGCAGATGTCGTCGCTGGGATAGAGGACCTTGGAGATCGTCTCGGACTTGACCTTGCTCTCCACGGCGCTGATGTAGTCGCCGGCGTTGAAGGAGCGCAGGTCCAGCTCGCGCGAGGCCTTGGCCCGCCACAGGCGCATGTTGATGACGTGGTCGTTGTTGAAGCCCGGCACCAGCATGTCGCAGGCCATGGCCATGACGATCTCGGTGTCGGTCCAGCGGGCGCGGTAGCGGCCGTTCTTGTCGGTGGTGGCGGTGACGTGGCCGTAAAACTGGACCGGATACATGAACGAGGTGCGTTCGTACATCCAGGGGGAGCCAAGCCTCAGCCAGCTATCCGGGGTTTCGACCTGATAGCCGTCGACGATCTTCTGGTTGAACAGACCGAAATCGTAGCGGATGCCGTAGCCGTAGGCAGGGATCTTCATGGTGGCGATCGAGTCCATGAAACAGGAGGCCAGCCGGCCGAGGCCGCCGTTGCCCAGGGCCGCGTCCTCTTCGCATTCCCGCAGGCGTTCCAGATCGTAGCCCAATTGCTCGATGGCCTGCGTGACCTCGTCCAGCAGGCCCATGTTGATGATGGCGTTGCCGAGCGAACGGCCGACCAGGAATTCGAGGGAAAGATAGTACACCCGCTTCATCTTGCCGGCATAAAAGGTCTTTTGGGTCTTGATCCATTTTTCCATCAGCACGTCGCGCAGGGCGTAGGACAAGGCCCGGTAGACATCCGGATCGCCGGCCCGGTCGGGGTCGCGGCCCTGGAAGCTCATCAGGTGGTGCCGGATGCATTTCTTGAAATCCTCGACTCCGGTCCCTTGGAAAATGGAGGTGTAGGCGTGATTGTTGGCGGGATCGATGGTCTGCTGTTCCATGGAAGCCTCCTGGAGACAATCAGGTTGCGGAAAAATCAAGTGAACGGTTGCCATTGTACCGGATAAACCTCCGGGCGGCAAATGCGGTTTCGGCATGGGGGGATTTTGCCGGAAGCCACGACGGAAAATCGGGAGTTGCGGTTGCCAACGAACCCGCTCGATCTTTAGGGCATGCGTTGCTTTTCTTTTCGGGTGGTTCCAGATATTGCTCCGCCCACTGGCCGGTCAAGAGCGACAGCGGGACAGTCGGGTACGGTTGTGCGTGTGCAATCGTCGGAATGCGGCTGCCCTGATATGGATCGCAAAGCTGAGCCCGTCGGTCAAGTTCAATAAATTAGTAACATGCTGTGCGTTCTTTGGTACCGGTGCACTGATTTTGCGATCGGGTCCAGACCTGCTATTTCTCCATATTATTCAATATGTTGAAAGTTTTTGGCGGTATCTGATACGGTTTTGTTCTCCCAGGCGAAAACGGGCAGTTACGGGATCTTTTTTGGGAATTTCCCTCGTCGTTGAGGATGGCTTGTTGTAGGGGTGCCGAAAAATATTGACAGGATTAAACGATATAGTTATTTAGACAAAACTAAGAAAATAAATGCTATCAAAATAAGGACGGATGGTATAAATGAGGATTTTTCTTGGAGTTTTTTCTGTGCTTCAACCGCCTGTCGTTCTGCTGGACCTGCAAATGCGGTCCCTGACCGCCCCGGGTCATCCTGTCTTGCCCCGGCGGAATCGCAGAGGGGAGAGCGGCCGTCTTTCGCTTGTCAACGCCCCTCGGCTTTAGGACGCCACTATGGAACGATTGCATTCTTTGATTGACTACGGCGTGCTGGGGTTGCTGTTCCTGCTGAGCGTGATCGCCATTGCCGTGGCTGTGGAGCGATGGCTGGTCTATCGATCCTCCCGTATTGAACACTTTGCAGATCGCAAGGAACTGGAGTTGCACCTCACCCACAAGCTCCATCTGATCGCCACCATCGGCACAAACGCGCCTTATATCGGCCTGCTCGGCACCGTGCTCGGTATCATGCTCACTTTCTATGATATCGGGGCAGCCGGTTTCGACACCACCAAGATCATGACCGGACTGGCGCTTGCCCTCAAAGCTACTGCCCTGGGGCTCTTGGTGGCCATTCCGGCGGTGACCCTGTACAACCTTTTGCTCCGTCGTTGCAAGGTGCTCCTCATTCAGTGGGATATCCGCCATGGACGAGAAGGAATTTGATTACCTCAACGTCATCCCCCTCGTGGATGTGATGTTGGTATTGCTGACTATCGTTCTCACCACCTCGACCTTCATCGCCACCGGCGGCATTCATGTGGAACTGCCCAAGGCTGCTGCCAACGAGGATGTGGCGGCTTTGCATCCGCTTGCCATCGTTATCAACAAGGAAGGACGACTGTGGGTGGATTCTGTGGAAGTCCAGCTTGACGCACTGGAGACGGCCTTGGCGGCGGCGGATCGAACGACCCCGCTTATCCTTCGGGCGGACAAGGATATCCCCTTGCAGTTGTTCGTGGATGTCTATGAAGCGATCAAGCGATTCGGCTTTACCTCCTTGAGTCTGCAAACCGAGCAACAGCCATGAGCCGACAAGTTCAAGCAACCCATTTTTCCGTGTTGCTGCACCTCCTTTTTTTGGGAGCCGCCCTTGGATTGAACCAGCGTGCGATCTCGTCGTTTCCTTCTCCGGTGGCACTCGATTTTTCCATTCTTCCTTTGGCTGGCCCGTTTGAAGGAGGTCAACAGGCGGCTCCGGCTGCCAAGTCAGACCCGCCGCCAGCGACCCCGGTCGAGAAGAAACCGCCGCCGAAACCGGAGGCAAAGAAAAAAATAAAAGCAGCGGCAAAGGCCAAGCCTCTTTCCCCCAAAGTGGAAAAGACAGCCCATGCCGAGACGGTGCCGATGGATGTGCATGAACATGCCCAACCATCCCCAGACGGCCCTGCGTCCCGAGACAACTCCGCGCCCGCCTCCCATCAACAGGCAAGCGCTTCTCCGGTGACGGGCTCGGACAGCGGTCAATTGGAAAAAGGGGGAGGCGGCGTCCCGTACGGTATCGGCCAACTCGACGGAACGCTGACCGTCCTGTCGGCAATGCCTCCGGTCTATCCGCCAGCAGCGAAGCAACGGAATATTGAAGGATGGGTCAGGGTCGAGTTTGTCGTTACTGAAGAGGGCAAGGTCGGCCGAATTTCGGTGGTGGATGCCGAACCCAAGGGTATTTTCGAGCAGGCCGTGTTGCGATGTGTCAATAAGTGGCGGTTCAAACCGGGTACTGTCAAGGGAACCGCTGTCAGCACACGGGTGGAGCAGACGATCGCCTTCCAATTGGAATAGGATACTGGTATCGGCGGGATTGATTTGCGGCCCGCTCCATATCCGCCTGACCGCCGCCATGGATTCACTTGGCCGTTTCCAGTGGGCGGTTGGCGTTTTGTTTCGGTCTTCAGGGAAGGGACTCTTGCGGTCGGCCGGATTGCAAGAAGCCCTATGTATGGGGAAAACGTTTTTTTCTGCAAAGAGTGCGGCACGACAGGATGTTGACGGCGGAAAAGCAAAATTCCGGGCAGGAGATGCATACCCTGTATCATGACCACCACGGTTGGCTGTACCGTTGGTTGCGGAAGAAGCTGGATTGTTCAGTGCTTGCGGCTGACTTGGTGCATGACGTGTTCGTCCGCCTGCTGACCCGTCCCGGTGATCCCGCGATACGCGAACCCCGCGCCTATATGTGCCGCATAGCCCAGGGGCTGTTGGTCGACTTTTGGCGCAGACGGGAACTCGAGCGAGCTTGGCTCGACACCCTGGCCCTTTTTACTGCGGCCGAGGCGCCATCGGCCGAGGAACAGGCGCAGATCATCGAGATGCTGGCCCTGATTGATGCCATGTTGCAGCAACTCAGCCCCCGGGTGCGCGAGGTTTTTCTCCTGGCCCAGTTTGAGGAGTTGACCTGTCCTCAAATCGCCGCTCGGCTCGGTATCTCCCGCGCTACCGTCGAACGGGATTTGGCGAAAGCCTTGCAGCAGTGCTACAAGGTCCGTTTTGCCGCCGACACCGTGTGACATGCCCGATCCTTCGCCCCCTCTTCCTGTCCCGGAAACGGATGCCGTCGACCCTCTGCCGGAAGCCGTGGTTGCCGCGGCCATCCATTGGCTGGTCAAACTGCGTTTCAACGAGCCCGGCGTTCAGGATCAACAGCGTTTCGAGAGGTGGTTGAACGAACAGCCGTGCCACCGTCAAGCGTGGCAGCGCCTGCAAATGATGAACGATCCGTTTCAGGTCGTTCCCAAGAGCCTGGCGCTTCAGAGCCTGCGGAACGTCGATGCTCACAGAAAAAACGGGCTGCACCGGCGGCAGGTGCTGCGGATGCTCTTGTGGGGAGGCCTTGCCGGCACCGGTGGCTTGACGCTGTATCGGTCCATGCCGTGGCAGGAAATACTGGCCGACATCAGAACAACCGTCGGCGAGCAGCGGCAGATTGACCTGGATGATGGAACCCGCCTTCTCCTGAATACCTCGACGGCCCTGGATACTCGTTTTGATGCTGAGCAGCGCCGGATTGTCCTTCACTGCGGCGAGATCTATGTGGTCACCGGGCACGATGCCCGCTCCCGTCGGCACGGCGCATTGGAGGTGGCCACTCCCTTCGGGACGATCTGCCCGCTCGGCACACGGTTTTCGGTGCGGATTGATCCCCGGGCGGCACGGGTTGCCGTATACGAAGGCCAGGTCCGTCTGCAACCGGCGACCTCCCGGAATGCCGTTGTCACCCCGGCCGGCACGTGCCTCCTGTTACGGCAGCACGAGGTCGGCCGTGCCGCCACGCGACCCTTTGGGGAGGATGATTGGGTCAGGGGGGTCATTGTCAGCGACGCCATGCGGTTGGATGTCCTGTTGGAGGAATTGAGCCGATACCGCCGGGGATATATCTCCTGCGATCACCGCGTTGCCCACCTTTCCGTGTCCGGGATATTCCAGGTCACGGATATTGACGCCGCCTTGCTGTTTCTCAAACACCTTCTCCCCATTGATGTTGTCTCTCACACTCCGTATTGGGTGACCGTTTTTCCCGCGTCCGGAACCTGACTGCTTTCTTCCTTTCTTCAGGTGCGGCCAGTATCCATCCCCGCAAGGGGGCAACGGTTCAGCGCTGTTCGGTCGCATCGTTCCCGCCATGTTCGCGCTCGGAAGTCGCTACTTTTCCGGGTGTTCATGCGACGATATCGCAAGTCGCTCTTGTCCCTTCCCCTGCGTGGCTTCGGCAGCGCGCTCCCGGAAAATGCATGCTCCGCAAAAAAAGATGAGGGGAATTGGAGCATCCGTTCGGCATAGTCAATAGAAGGTCGCAGATGCAGGGGTTCCACTGGAAAACACCGTTTCGGAAAAGATCGTGGCCAAGCCGATTCCCTTTGGTATTGCGTCGCATCCATGCGCCAACACTTGTCGCCCTGTGCCTGCTCGTGTCCGTCGGGCAGGCCGGAGTGCGGGCGGCATCGCCGACAGTGGCCGTCCATTCGTTCGAGATCCATGCCGGGACATTGGCAACCGCACTGGTGCAGCTTGCCAACATTGCCGGGGTCAACATCGCCTATACCCCCGGCCTTGCGGTGGATCAGCAGGTCAATGGGCTGATCGGTCTCTACACGGTTCGCGAAGCCATGACACGGTTGCTGCGGGGCACGGGATTGAGCGCCGTCGAGCAGGCCGGAGGGTTTGTGCTGCAACGATCGGAGTCCGGAGCGGCAGATACCCGGCAGGTTGCGGACGGAACATATTCGCCGCCGTTGCATCGCGGTCTCACCGTTCTACCGGTGATGACGGTGAAGGACATGGGTGGGAGCGGCACGCGGACGATTCCGACGGATGTGCTGCAGCGGACCCAGGCGCTGGACATGGCGGATGTGTTTACCACGG
>Ga0265295_1001511_pt1 | contig 40793 bp, 29 predicted proteins | sample Munlansysbiofilm_FD_192503 | JGI IMG/M metagenome (GOLD analysis project Ga0265295, IMG submission 192503) | Leachate microbial communities from a municipal landfill in Southern Ontario, Canada - Methane capture system biofilm | ecosystem: Engineered > Solid waste > Landfill > Unclassified ... | reverse complement strand
ACATGCACATATGTAGCCATGGAATCCGATTTTAGTTTAATTGAATAACCACCATTTACAGTATCTATTTTGGATTGGATAGTGCATTTTGGAAGATTTAATGAACCCAACGGCGCAAAAAACTTCTGATTTACAAACGTTTCGCCACTTTTGGTTATAAAACGAGTCTCAAATAGGGTCTCTTTAGGATCATATTTCGACAAGAGTTTGTCGGTTTCGATGGAGTAGCACTTTTTTGATTGATTGGCTTCAAGGTTGATATTCATCTGTAATAAGTTCGTTTCCTTTCCATTAAATTCGATGGCAACCATTTTCAGAATGCCATCGATAGGTTCCAATTGATCAGAAATAAGGTATAATTCAATGTGATCGTTGTGGTTTAACATCGAAACAGCGATGTTCTTATAGAGTTCCTTCACCTTAAATTGCAGCATTTTACGGTTATTGTAAAAATCGGTTCCCGACCAGCTGGTTACGGGCCAACAATCGTTTAATTGCCAATAGAGCGTTCCCATACATTGTGGTTTTGCACGACGATGCGCCTCAATTCCAATTCCAATTCCCTCGGCCTGAATGAGTTGGCTCATATAAATAAAGTCATCAACACTCTGAGGAATGAGTTGTTCTCTTTCCAAATATGTTAAAATAGTTTGGTAGCCTATTTTGTGCTTTTGATGCGATTGCAACGTAGGTGAGAAGAGCGTGTTTGCTGATTCTGGTTGCATTTCGCGGATGGTTGCTTTTGCAGGCATTGCTTGAAATCCAAATTCACTCATAAATCGAGGTACTTTATCGAGATAGGTTGTAAAAGGCTCCATTCCCCACCAAACACCCCAATAGTGGGCACTTCCGGCCTTTAAGCTCTCTTTTCGACCCCAACCATGCATGGGAGAAGTGGAGGCATAAAACCGACCCGAATCGTATTTAGATACAAGATTTGGCAATAGTTGTTGAAAAAGTTGTTGATATCCTTGCCAAATGGCGGTTGAATCTGATTTCGAAATTTTGTGCTGCTTTTGCCAACCCCAGTTATGCCACCCTTCGTCAATTTCGTTATTGCCACACCAAAGGGCTAAACTAGCATGGTTGCGCAGTCGTTTTATTTGCTGTGTGGCTTCAATTTCCACATTATCTAAAAAAGCACGATCGCCAGGATACATAGCACAGGCAAACATAAAATCCTGCCAAACTAAAATTCCATGTATATCGCACAAATCATAAAAGTGATCATCCTCATAAATTCCACCTCCCCAGACACGCAACATGTTCATATTTGACTCAACCGCTAAATTTATGATGTTTTCGTATTCTTTTTTCTGCACAGACGTTACAAAACTATGTTGGGGGATATAGTTCGCACCTTTCATAAAAACAGGTACTCCATTCAATTTCAGATACATACTCTGACCTATTGAATCATTTAAAGTAACTACCTCAATAGTTCGAATTCCATAATTGATGGATTTTGAATATTTTTCGCCCGATTTGGTAACGATCTCAATATCAAGATCGTATAAGTAAGGTTCGCCCAATCCGTTACACCACCATAATTGTGGATTCTCGATGGTAAATGGAACTGAAATCCGATTTATTTTACTTTCAAGTTGCACTTCCGTTGATTTCAATAAAACTCTTGATTTAGAATCAGATATGTTTATTATGCACGACTCTTCTATTTTCGAATCAATTTCAATAAACGATTCAATATCAGCACGTTCGTCCGTAATTGCTTTTGTGGTTAAATGAATATCGTTTACATTATGGCTATTCCAGCTTTTTAGATAAACCGATTTCCATATTCCGCAGGTAATAAATCGTGGTCCCCAATCCCAACCAAAATGATAACCCGCTTTTCTACTATAAACTCGATGCTCCCCGGGCAGTATATATTCATTGTTTATTGAATCTTGTTTTGATTGGTTTTCTGCTGAACGGAAAAGAATTTCCAGATTGTTTTCGCCTATTTTAAGAGCCGATTTGACATTGAACTCCCAACTACGGAACATATTGTTTGTGCTTGCCAAATGTGCTCCATTTAGGGTTATTTCGGCATAAGTGTCAAGGCCTTCAAACCAAAGTTGAATATTCGATTGTAAGAAAAGCAACGAATCGACATTAAACGTAGTTTTGTATTTCCAATCCTGTTGTCCAATCCATTGTAATTTGAGTTCATTAGTTCCAACAAACGGATTGTCAATGAGATCATTCGTAAGCAAATCCGTATGAACTGTGCCTGGAATCTTTGCCGGATACCATGTATCGGTTCCAACTTGACTAAATTGCCAGTAATTGTTTAATTCGTATCTATCACTCATGGGTTTTTCGTTGCTACAACCCACTAGTAAGGAGTAGAGCACAGAAAGAAAAATAATTTGCTTCATGGTATTGCTTTTAAAAATATCATTTTTAGTTTATAAGTGTACCATTGATTAAAAAAAACTCCTGTTCTTTTATAAATACTTAAAATATTTTCATCCTAAATGTAAAATAGTAAAACAACAGATTTATTCCTATATTAGGCTTTTGCCATACAAAATAAGGCCACTTATAAAATATTAATAACTAAAAGTTTAACATTGTTTTTATATATTTACTAATCAACAATTTAATTTAAGTTTATCCATAGCGTACGCATATGCACCCAACGCTATTGCTTTACTTGTGCCCAGTCGAGTTTTGCCAACGCATATACTTTTAAGAGGGTCGTAGTTTACTGTTTTCGAGGAGAATGGTATTTTTACCTGTGTCAACTCTCCTTGCACAAATGTTTCAAATGATCGATCGTTGTCGGCATCAAAAACCTGTAATTCAAGACGGTTTATGGCATTTCCATTCAAATCGCTAATCTTTCCATTCAATTGCAGTAGCATTTCGGGGGCGAAGAGGGTATATGCATCCGACAACCCTCCACCAATCACAATTGGGGAATCGGTTATGGTAACTATTTCGGCAAGAACTTGACCCAAGGCGTGTCCAAATTTCTTAAACGACAAAAGAGCAGCATCTTTATTGCCGGCAAGTTTGCCCAGTCCGATGTTGAAAATCTGAAATGGCGTTATATCCGCTCCATTGCTATTTGATGCAACTTGATACTCCCTTACGATCGCGCGTACACTAATGTTTTCCTCAACAAAACTGTTATTATTCAGAGGATTACGCATTAGCCAAACTTCAGCACCGGCACCATTATCGCCCAAATATAGTTTGCCATTGTTTACCAATCCACCACCAAAACCGGTACCCAGCGTTACTCCAAATAGGTTGTTGAATTGCTTTGAACTTCCCTTGGTTTTCAATCGATTATTGATTTCGGGAAGCATCCCAAATTTAGATTCACCATAGGCAAAGAGATCTCCATCGTTGTTGATAAAAACCGGAATTTGAAAATACTCCTCAAGCATTGCACCCAAAGCCACACCACCTCTAAAAGCGGGCAGATTTCCCAAATCTCCAATGATACCGTTTTTATAATCCGCTGGACCGGGAAAAGCAAAACTTATGGCAACAGGCTTTTGTGGTAACTGTTTTGAAATTGTGTCAAAACCCTGAATAATTGTTTTTAGACAAAGATCAAGATCATGAGCATTGGATTGAAAATTAATGGGTTCTAAAATTTCATTTGCATTCTGAATGGCGTTGAAAACAAAATTTGTTCCGCCTGCATCCAGCGTCATTATAATGGGGGATTCCATATCTTTTAATTCTTGTGTTAATAACTTTATTGGTGTTAGTGTACTGCTTTTTTGTTTCCTGCAAAGGCAAGATAGGTGAGGTATAGTAGCCCAATTAGTGGTACAATAAAACCAATCACAACTGAGTAACTATCTGCCACAAAACCCATTATGGGCGGAATAAATGCTCCACCTGCAATTGCTGTGACCATTAATCCTGATATTTCGTTCGATCGTTCGGGCATTGAATTCACGGTAATGGAGAATATTAAAGGGAATATATTTGCAAACCCAAGTCCCGTAATAAAAATCCCTATTAATGTAATAATTTGATTATCAATGAATATCAAGCTAATTCCAAGAATTGAAAGGAGGGTTGTCAATTTGAAAAACAGGGATGGTTTCATCCAATTTAAAACAATTGATCCAAGGAATCGACCCGATAGAATGGCAAGAAAGAAAAATGCGTTTCCTAAAATTCCCCATGTTTTAAGATCAATGCCATATCGACTGCTCAACAGAATGGGAACGCCTGAACTAATACAAATTTCAATCCCAACATATAGAAAAATACCCAGAACCATTGCAAGAATTAACTTATTGTTAAGCAATGATACACAACTTCTTAAACTTGCCGGTTGACGTTCTAGTTTTTCTTCTTGAATTTTTGTAAATCCAATTATGATAATGGTAATTAAAAGTGCACTTACATAGATTGGAAATAGGACTTTCCAATCAGCACCAAACCATTTAGCAGCTGCAAAAGGAATAAGCGAGCCTGAAAGCGATCCTATGGCTTTAATAAATTGACCAAAACTTAAATTACGTGCAAATTTTCTCGGTCCTGATACATCGCGCATAATTGGGTTTCCCGCCACCTGGAGGATTGCTGCACCGGCGCCCAGCAACAAAATGGTGAGTAGGAAAAGTGCATAACTGCTCAACCCGAAAAGAGGAAGTGTCAATCCGATCAGGGCAATGAACAGTCCAATCATAAGAACATTTTTCTTGCCTTTACGATCTTGGAATATGCCCATGGGAACCGATAAAAGCCCAAACATTATAAAACCCATAAAAGGGATCAACTGTGCTTCGAAATTACTAAGAGCGAACTGCTCTTTGGCTAACCCAACAAAAGGACCTACGGCATCGCCGAATCCCATGGCTAAAAAGGCTAGAAAAATTGGAAAAGTTTTGTTTTTCATGATTACTTATCGTTTAATGGTTGATTCTCTGATATTTATACTTATTGGCAAACAAATGGAACGTTCCTCTTTTGTTACTTCGTTTTTTTTAATTTGCTTCAACAGTAGATTAAAAGCCTGCTCGCTAATTAAATCGACTGGTTGCTCAATCGCTGTGATAGAGGGGTTTGTGAAATCAAAATATAACACATCGTCAAATCCGATTAAGGCAACGTCGGAGGGGATTTTTACCGATAACTCGCGAAGTTGCATCAAACAGGTGGATGTTAAGTTGTTGTTAAGTGTGAAAAATGCTTCGGGCAAATTATGTTGACTATGTAGTTGTTGCAGACTATTCCTTATCTCATTTTCCATATTATCAAAGGGTACATCGATGTTCCACAGTGGGTTAACCTCTAGTTCTGCCAATTCCATGGCTTGGTAAAAACCATGAACTCTTTCCCGAATTGATGAGATATGTTGCGGCGTTATGGAGATCATGCCTATCTTTCGGTATCCTTGACTAATTAAATGATTAACAGCCATTTGTGCTCCACTTTGATTATCGATAACCACCGAGGATGAGGTCATATTTTCAAACCGACGGTCAATTAAAACATGTGGGAAATGTGCATCGTTAAGGGTATTGAAAAATTCGGCATCCAATTGCGATGATGAGATAATTAAGCCGTCAACTTTTCGTTCCTGAAGTAGTTTTATTTGTTGAAGTTCTTTGTCAACATTTTCATCGGTGGAGCAAATAACGACGCTATATCCGTTTTTCCAAGCTAAATCTTCAATTTTACGAGCAATGCGTGAGTAAAAACGGTTGGCTATATCGGAGACAATAACCCCAATTGTGTTTGTTTTTCCTGTTCTAAAACCCTGCGCTAACAGATTGGGTCGATAGTTGAGCTCCTCAACTTTATCTAAAACTCGTTTTTTTGTTTGTGCATTTATTCCGTACTGTTCCGCCTTGCCATTAATTACTAATGATACAAGTGTTTTCGAAACACCCAGACATTCTGCTATATCGGAAATGGATACTTTTTTTGCCATTTGAAAATTCATTTTGGCAAATATATACAAAAATCTAAAACGATTTAGGAAATCGAATTACTTTTTATTTTTACGATATGATATTTTGTACCATATGAAATCTAAATTACACATTATGAGTGAATTATTGTGCTGGAAGAAAAGATGCATAATTCAGAATTGCACCTATTTTTAGTGTGGTTTTATTGCGATATTAAAAACGAATCTCGATCCTCAAGGGCGGGGAAAAAACTTCGCCAATTTTGGACCATTTCAAAATCAAGAATAGCGTTCATGTTTTCCTCTCCTTGGATTTTCGATTTCTGAATAATCTCTCCCTTTGGGTTAATTATTTGGCTGTGCCCTGAATATTCTAACCCCATGCCGTCGGTTCCAACTCGATTTACGCCAATTATATATGCTTGATTTTCAATTGCTCGTGCCACCAACAAATGATCCCAAATCCAAATACGAGTTGCAGGCCACGAGGCAACATAAATGGCTAAATCATAGTCATTGCAATTGCGCGACCAAACTGGGAAACGCAAATCGTAGCATATTTGCGGCAAAATTCGCCATCCAGCATAATTTATGATTACTCTTTTATCACCTTGCGTATAGTGCAAATGTTCCTTGCCGTAAGTAAATAAGTGTCGTTTATCGTATTTTACCACTTCACCGTTGGGGTTTGCCCACACAAAACGATTATAGATTTTCCTATTTTCTTGAATCACTAAACTACCGGCAATGGCGTAATTCATCTCCGCCGCACTCTTTATCATCCAACGAACCGTTGACCCATTCATTGTTTCGGCCACCAGTTTGCCATTCGGAGTGAATCCGGTTGAAAACATTTCAGGGAGAATAACAACATCACTATTCTCTCTGGCGGGGAGTAATTTTTCTATTTGAGATCGGTTAGCAGCAGGATTTTCCCAAACGATATCCATTTGGATGGCAGTTACACGTAAATTAGTTGTCATGTTTTATAATTGTGATTGATCGGGATGTTTTCCACATAGGTCAATATTGCGAAAAACGTTTTTAACACGTTCAATATCAGCATCTCTATCTTCGGTCATATAAATTGGCTTGCCAAAATATACCGTTTTGTTTTTATAATTCATCCCGGCTGGAACAACGGGAACATTCGCCTTTGATGCAAAATACCAAAACCCGGGTTTCCAATTTTCGACCTTTTCGCGCGTTCCCTCAGGTGCAATTGACAGTACGAACTGATTTTCATCATTAAACCGTTCTATCATTTGAAGCATGGTGGCACTTGGCTTTTTGCGATCGATAGGGACACCCCCCGAAGCTTTTAAAAGCCATCCAAAAGGAAAGATAAACGCTTCTTTTTTAATCATATAATAAATTGGAAATCCGATATATAAATTAAATATTTTGCCTACAAAAAAGTCATAATAACTAGTATGAGGAAAAACAACCAATATAAAATTCTCTTCTTTGGGTTTAAAACCCAATATTTTCCAACCCGTTATTTTAAGCAGTAGCTTTCCTATGCATTGTTTAAATGTCATTGCGCAGATTATATAGTTTATTTATTGTGCATTACGAGCCGATAACTATTAAATTAGTCCTAATTCGATTTCTATGCAAAAATAGCAAAAATACTTCATAGAAATAAGGACAATTCCCTCGAGTAATTTATTTAAAAAATCTAAGATTAATTATGAAATAGACTATACCTTTGCATTTCAATTAAAATTTCAACATTCTTAAATTGCGAATTAACATACAATATCGTTTAATTAAGATAAAAAAGATCAACTTCGGTCTGTCTGATGTAAGCCTAAACGCGTTGTGTTGAGCATGTCGAAATATTGTCGAAGGGCACAAATTATACTTGGAGAGTGATATTGAAAATAGGTTAATTGACAGATTCATAATAACTAAAAAACATTGAATTAACATTTTTAAACTGTTGAGGATTATACTATATATCCGAAACAAAGAACAATTATAAATTTATATAATTATGGCAAGTAATGATATTTTTAAACCAAAATTATTTTCAGTTTTAAGAAAAGGGTTAACCCGGCAGGAAATTACAAAGGACGTTCTAGCTGGGATTATTGTTGGAATTGTAGCCCTTCCTTTATCAATTGCATTTGCTGTAGCATCAGGGGTTTCGCCCGAAAAAGGAATCGTAACGGGGATTATAGCTGGACTTATCATCTCCGTTTTAGGAGGGAGTAGAGTTCAAATTGGAGGTCCTACGGGTGCGTTTATCGTTATTGTATATGGCATAGTTGCACAATATGGACTTGACGGATTACTGCTTTCCACAATAATGGCAGGAGTGATTCTTGTTGTGTTCGGATTGTTAAAACTAGGAGCACTTTTACGCTTTTTTCCTCATCCTTTAATTGTAGGCTTCACTAGTGGAATAGCGTTGGTAATTTTCTCAACACAAATAAAAGATGCCTTTGGTTTAACAATTGATGCAGTTCCCGCTGATTTTTTCGACAAATGGATTGTCTATTTTATGAATATTGGCACGGTTAATTTTACAGCCCTTATTTTAACTGCCATTACGATTTTGATAGCCGTATATTCTAAAAAAATAACTTCGATTGTTCCAGGATCGTTCATTGCCATATTATTTATAACTGCTTTGGTTTCTATTTTTGGTTTAGAGGTTACCACTATTGGAAGTGTATATGGTGAAATTCCCAATAATATTGAGTTTTCAATTCCATCCATCGATTGGTCTAACATGCGACACTATATTGCTCCAGCGCTTACAATTGCGCTTTTGGGTGGAATTGAATCATTGCTTTCAGCGGTTGTTTCCGACGGAATGATAGGAGGAAACCATCGTTCTAATACCGAACTTATAGCACAAGGAATAGCCAACATTGTAACTCCATTTTTTGGAGGTATTCCAGCCACAGGAGCTATTGCGCGTACTGCAACCAATGTTAAGAATGGTGGTAGAACGCCCATTGCCGGAATTATTCATGCACTAACATTACTCTTAATTATGCTTATTTTTGGTAAATGGGCAACTTTGATTCCAATGTCGTGTTTAGCCGGAATTCTTATAGTTGTAGCCTATAATATGAGTGAATGGCGTTCTTTTGTGGGGATATTTAGAGGGAAAGCCTTCGATGTCATTATATTGCTAACTACATTTATTCTTACCGTTGTTGTTGACCTTACGGTAGCTATTCAGGTAGGAATTGTTCTTTCAGCTCTCTTGTTTATGAAACGAATGGCCGATGTTAAACCTGAAATTGGAACTTCATTTGACTCTGACTTGCTTGAAAACTATTCGGATATTAACAAGGAAATAGGAATCTATGAAATTAGTGGACCCTTCTTTTTTGCCTCAGCAAAACATTATAACGAGATACTTCAACGAAATGGCGTAAAATATAAGGTTCTAATTATTCGAATGCGACACGTTCCATTTATTGACTCAACGGGTCTGAAAAACCTAAAAGAAGCCGTATCAATGTTGGAGCACAGGGGAACTAAAGTGATTCTTTCTGGTGTTAACCCACAGGTTGCCAATGAACTGGATAAAGAACGGATCTCATTTAAAATTGGGAAAGCAAACATTTGTCCCGATTTTTCTAAAGCGTTGGAAAAGGCAAATTCACTTATTTAGTTTTGTGAGCACTATTTAGTATCAGCAAGAAAATACTATGTTTTCTGTCTTTGATAAAAAATCGTAAAAGATAAAGTCTGTCCCGTATTCTTATCGAGAGCTTTTAAAAACCAGAATAACGCAGAAATAAGCGGAGCGATTCACGAATGCCAATAAACACTTTATGAGTAATTTGGCGTTTTTTGCAAAGACTAATTAAGCCGTTTCTGAATTACTCATTCCAATATCCAAGATATTTTGGAGCGGACGAAAATCGGAGCGGAGCAAAGCCCATTTATCGGGATATAACTTCATTAACTTAATGATACGAGCACTATGCTTCTTTAGCGCATCTGTTATTGCAGGTGCGCTAATGGGCGTATCGCAATGCATGCCAACGGTGGTTCCAGTCATCTTCATTTGTTGCTGTTTGACACGCATACCGGCATCTTCTAACCGATCGAGCAACTCAATAGTTCTACCATAGCGAACATCGTTTGTTGATTGTGCTTTAGGGGCAATTCGAGCTTGATTCGGAGTCAAATGCCAGGGTTCTATGGTTATTATTTTATCTGCCGGAAACATCACTAACAATTGGCTCATTGCCATTTCTAATGACTCTTTTATCTCAGTCAACGATGGGTTTTCATTGAAAATTTTATTGAGAAATAGATCTGAATAACTAAAATTAACACCGTTTTTTATGGAAAATTCACGTAAGGTAATATCGCAAAATTGCTTAATTAACACTTTATTGTTCTCTTTTTGAGTTTCAAGGTTTAGGTAAACATGTTTTAACTGCTCTTCGTTATACTTAAATTGGTCGCTAATAAATGCTGTAGCATCAATTTGCGAATGGTACAACTCCAAATATTGTAATAATACATTTGAAACCATATTTGCAATTAACGTTTTATTTTCCATTGTTAGTTCCAATTCCGACGCATGCCCAAAAAGTGGACTATGTTCACTAAACGTAAAATAGCATATAAATACAGCATCCTTATTTTTATTAAGCAAATTTACTTGTAGATTTCTAACTTTATTTTCTTCAAATAAAGTCCGATTATTGCTTGATAGGGCATCCTGTTTTACCAGTGGCATTTCAGCATCAGTAATCCACTGCCAATTTTTATCTTTAAGTGACTTTTTTACCTTAGAGTAGCTAAAGTGCGCTACTTCAGTAATTTCTCCCTTATTATCGCTTGTCTTTTTCAGCATAATTTCCCTGTGCAAATCGGCATCTACATACACAACCATCATCTCCGAAACACTGGGTATCAGAGTAATAGTGTTGTGTAATAGATAGTGCGGAAAAGGTTGTAACCGATGCATACAATTAAGCTGTTATAAAGTACAAATATAGATATTTTTAAGCAACTTAAAAATATCAATTAAGTGAATATTAAGTAATTTTAAGTAAATGTGCTTTGTAATTAATTAACTTTACTTTGTAATTATTTAACTTAAAAGCCTTTACAAATGCATATGAATGTTCGAATTTTGTACTTGTGAATTTACTTATTTATCTAACTTAAAATTTGGTGCTATGATTTATGCTGCATTAGTTGTTGTTGTTATTTTATTCGTTGATCAGACTACGAAGCGAATGTTAATGAAAAAGAGCCCTCCCAAAAAGTAATTTTGAAGTTTGAAATTGCTTAATAATCTACATGCTAGGAACGATAAATATATTCCTAACACGTAGATTATTTTTTTGAAGGATCAATCCCAATTTTCAAGCAAAAAAAAAGCAGTTTCTATGCGAACATAAAAACTGCTTTGTGATCCAGCTGGGGCTCGAACCCAGGACCCCATCCTTAAAAGGGATGTGCTCTACCTACTGAGCTACTGAATCAATGAAGAATTGCAAAAGTAAGTATTTTTAACAGTTCCTCAAAGGAAATAAAAACTTTTTTCACGCTTCATTTCACATTTGTTATTTATGTTGTTGATTACTAGTAGATATCGTGTTTCATTATATACTAAATTTCCATATACAATTGTAGGTAGGGGTTTTCAACTGGATTTTTGGATGTTAAAATGTAGTTAAATTATATAATAAAATAGTTTTCATGTTTGGTCATTCAAAAAAACTACTATATTTGCAACTTAACAAATTAAAACTAGGAGGATTGCTTATAGGATTATTTCTACGCTGAACATTGTAAACCCATAAAGGAGGAACTGTTATGAGTACTGTACAGCTTACAGATTATGATCTAGTTAGGCAATTTATAGATGGCGACGAAAGTAGTATCGAAGTTTTAATTAAACGACATAAAAGCAAAGTATATACCTACATACTAATGCTTGTCAAAAATCAAGAACTAGCGGAAGATATTTTTCAAGACACTTTTATAAAAGTCGTTAAATCATTGCGCCTCAATAGATATAAGGACGATGGTCGATTTATAGGTTGGGTATTAAGAATTGCCCATAATTTAGTAATTGATCATTTCAGACGTCAAAAAAATATGCGCACTATCAGCAATACGGATGGGAAAGTTGATCTTTTTAATAATGCTAAGTTTAGTGACTCAACCATTGAAGATCATATGATTAGCGATCAAATCCGTAAAAAAGTAAAGAGTTTAATCGACTATTTGCCGGAAGAGCAAAAAGAAGTTGTTATTATGCGACATTATATGGACTTGAGTTTTAAGGAGATAGCCAATCTTACAGATGTTAGCATAAATACTGCTCTGGGAAGAATGCGCTACGCACTGATAAATATGCGTAAACTGATTGAAAACAATTCCATTCAGGTTTCGTAATTTAATTTGGTTCGTAATCTGAAATTGGGTTTTAAGAAATTTATATTGAAGAGTATGTGGTGTTAGAGTCAGTATTGTTTGATTCGAGGTAGGCAAGTAGTTTTAGTTTTTTTAAGCCATTATCGATTTAAGAATTGTGCCGTTTTAAATACCTTCTTCGAAATTTATCAACTTAACAGCTCGCGACCTCAGCAATTCAACATTTTTGTGCATATCAAAATGAAAATTCGTCAGAATTTAATGCTATAAAATATTTGTTGGAATCTATGCAATAATGAAATTAGGAAATCGTTTTGAATATTATATCATAAAAACGAGCCTATGCAAAATTCTACAATTCCAATTGAAGTGCAAATTCTTACCCCAAAAATCTTTCTGAATCTATTACGGCAGAACAAAATTGTTTTAAAAGAACCAAGAAAACAAGTATTACGTTCTACGATACAAAAAATAATAGCATCGAAAGAACCAACCGAGAAAACCTATTGTCAGATCGGTTTCTGTAAGAATTAATGCAAAAACCATGTCTGAAGGCAATAATCCGATTAGGCATGGTTTTTTTTTAATGTCTAATAATTATCAATATTACATTATATCTCGATCGAATTTTACATCAAAATTCATTGATTTGCTTGCTTTTGGCTCACTATCTCCGGTTGGAATAGAGATTTTAGCAACAATGCAATTCTCATCTAAATTAGACTCATTAAGTGCCTCAATGGCCTTTGCTGCCTCGTCGTCGTTGGGCATTTCAATGAAACCGTATCGTTTTGAATTTCCAGTCACCTTGTCAAAAATTACTTTTGCTGAGTTTACTTCACCATAGATACAGAATGCTCGATTTAAATCTTCTCCCGTAGTCCGGGGACTTAGATTTGCTACAAAAATTTTCATAAACACAAGTTGTTATTGGTTAACAATATCATCAAATAGTTTAATTTTCTAATGATGGTTAAACAAAAATAAGCAATTTTGCTAAAACATCCCTACTTTTACACAGATTTTCCACATTGTGTGTGGTATATTGTTTGTAGAGTTCTACGTTTATTTGATTTTTTTAATTCATTCCAACAACCCGTTTTAAAGTATAAATGATATCTCTAAATGACTAAAAATAAAAGTGTTGCCTTATTTACCTTGGGGTGTAAATTGAATTTTTCGGAAACATCCACCATTGCCCGTAAATTTTTAGAGGCGGGATATGAAAAAGTTGATTTTAATAAAAAAGCGGATGTCTACGTTATTAATACGTGTAGTGTAACCGAGGTTGCCGATAAAAAGTGCCGCAATATAATACAGAAAGCCATAAAACAGAATAGCGAAGCACAAATTGTAGTGGTTGGTTGTTATGCACAACTTAAACCCGAACAAATTCAAAATATAGATGGCGTTGACATTATTCTAAGTAATCGAGATAAGCATAAGGTGGTCGATTTTGTTGAGAAAAAATTCGTTGGATCAAGCATTTGCGACTATAAGGATTTAGATGAATTTAATTCCGCATGGTCCATTGATGACCGCACTCGTTCGTTTTTGAAAATTCAAGATGGTTGTGACTACTTTTGTAGTTATTGTACCATTCCAATTGCTCGAGGATTGAGCAGAAGTGATTTAATTAAAAATGTAATTGAAGAGGCTAAAGCAATTGTATCAAAGGGAGTTAAGGAGATTGTTTTAACGGGTGTAAATATCGGTGATTTTGGGCGTAAACAGGGTGAATCGTTATACGATTTATTGGTGGAAATGCAAAATATTGAAGGACTTGAACGATTAAGAATATCGTCCATTGAACCTAATTTATTGGAAAATCGGATTATTGATTTAGCTGCAAAAAGTTCAGTATTAATGCCCCATTTTCATATACCTTTACAATGTGGAACCGATAAACTTCTTAAATTAATGCGGCGACGTTATACAACTTCCGATTTTAAAGCTCGGATTCGCTATATCCAAAAGATTATCCCACAGGCATTTATAGCAATTGACATCATTGTTGGCGTTCCTGAAGAGAGCAACGATGATTTTAATAAAACCATATCGTTTCTTGAATTACTTGGCCTCTCAGAATTGCATATTTTCACCTATTCGGAACGTCCCAACACAAAAGCCCTCGAAATGGCTCAAGTGCCTAAAACAATACGAAAACAAAGAAGCCAAATTCTGCACCAAAAAGGAGTTGAACTAAGTACAAAATTTGCCCATCAGTTTGAATCAACTGTACGGCCTGTTCTTTTTGAAAAGGGAAATAACAAGAAATCAATATCCGGATTTACAGATAATTATCTCAAAGTATCAGTACCTTTCGACGAAAAGTTAGTGAATAAAATAGTAAATGTTAAGCTAAACTGTTTTGATGTTGATAATCAGACATTTATTGGAGAGATAGCAAATTGAAATATTTAAAATACAATTATGAATTATAGTAAAATATTGAAAGAGACGCTGAATTTAACGGACCAAGCCTCCATTTTTATGAAAAGCGAACGCTCGAAATTTAGTAATACAACGTTTGAAACAAAATCACATAATAGCTTTGTAACCCACGTTGATAAACAAACGGAGGAGTTTCTAATTGAGAAACTTGAGAAATTAATCCCCAATTGCGGATTTATTGGCGAAGAGGGTGGAGAAAAACATGCCGATAAAGAGTTTGTTTGGATCATTGATCCGCTCGATGGAACAACGAATTACATACACAGCCTTTCACCGGTGGCTATCAGCATTGCTTTAATGCATAATAACAAACCAGTAATTGGAGTTGTGCATGAAATTGGTTTGAATGAAGCATTTTATAGTGCAAAAGGAGAGAAGGCATATATGAATCAAAAGGAGATCCATGTGTCGAAAGTAAGTACCTTGCAAAATTCGTTGCTTGGAACCGGTTTCCCATATTACGATTACGATCGACTGGATAAATACATGGCATTAATGAAAGAATTTATGCACACTTCGCACGGTTTACGTCGATTGGGAAGCGCTGCAACCGATTTAGCATATGTTGCCTGTGGTCGTTTGGACGGTTTTTTCGAATATAGCCTGAGTCCTTGGGACGTAGCAGCGGGGGCTTTTATTGTGGAACAAGCAGGAGGTAAAGTTGCCGATTTTTCGGGGGGCGACAACTATTTGTTTGGACAAGAAATAATCGCATCCAACAATCTGATATACGATGCGTTATTGAATGAGGTAATGAAATTTATGGCCTAAATAAATTTAGCAGTAAAATTATTTCACTATTTTTGGCATTCTATCAGAACAACTCTACTATAAATAGGATAATTATTTCAAAAGATAATTAATATGAAACGATTGATTTCAATTTTTGTACTCTCTTTATTAGCACCAATTGCAACCTATGCAGTTAAAGCTTATTTTCATTATGCTCCATTTTACGCACCAACCATTGGAATCTATGTGGAGACCTATTTAGCCATTGATCCTAATTCCGTAACGTATAAGGTAAACAACGAGGGAAAGTTGCAAGCTTCGGTTGAGGTTACAATGTTATTTAAAAATGGGGATGAAATTCGCGAATATCGCAAATATAATATCTCCAGTCCGGAAATTGACACCGTAATGAATGAAAAAGCACAGGCTTTTATCGATCTTCAAAGAATACCCCTATTGGATGGAGCATATAATTTTGAATTGAAAATAAAAGATAACTATTCGCTAGACAGTGCTGCGTTTACGCATAAAGACATTCTAACGGTTACAATTCCAAAAGATGAAATGGCATTTAGTGGTATAGAACCAGCTGAATATTTTACGCCATCCGAAATAGTTACAAAGTACACCAAGAGTGGCTTAAACATAATTCCGTATGTAAGTAACTTTTATCCGGAAAATATGAATACGCTGAATTTTTATTGCGAATTATATAATATTAATAATGAGATTGGCGAAAACGGTGATTTTTTAATCCGTTATTATGTAACCTCCATTCCAAGTAGAAGGACATTTGAAAAAACAATTTCTTTTGAACGTAGAAAAGCATCACCAATAGTAGTAATAAGCAAAGGCGTTAATATTAAAGATTTACCATCTGGAAACTACAATTTAGAGATTGAAGTGAGAGATAAAAACAATGAACTTTTATTGAATAAAAAACATTTTTTTCAACGAAGTAGTTCTAAAAAGGTTGAAGCGCCAACCGATTTCACTAAAATTGACCTCGAGGAGTCTTGGGTTCTTAAATACTCCACAGTACATGAAATGGCAATTCACATAAAAAGTTTATATCCCATTGCCGGCAAGGTGGAGCGTGGATTTATTGAATCCGATTTTACAGCGAAAGATTTAAAGACCATGCAACAATTTTTTATAAATTTCTGGGAGTCAAGAAATTCTTTAGCACCTGAAAATGAATGGAATATATACTTGAAACAAGTTGAATTGGTGGAGTCCCTTTACGGAACACAAATAAAACGAGGTTATATGACCGAAAGAGGGCGTGTCTATTTACAATATGGTAGTCCAAACCAAATTATAAGTCGTAAATACTTATCTAATTATAAACCCTATGAAATTTGGCATTATTATAAAATCAATGACAAATCAAATCGACGCTTTGTTTTTTGCTTAGTAAGCCAAGGTACCCAAGATTATGAACTTATTCATAGCGATATGGTCGGAGAAATGGCTACTGAAGGTTGGGCTGATATAATGAAGGGAGAGTATATGGACGCCAATAGTGGGAATGTTTTTGATGACGAATATGATCAACTGCGTCGTGATTATGGGCAGTAAGTTTAATATAATCAACATATTCCGAATGTCAACTTGTTTTTACTCATTGAATCGCATTCTATAAAAAGAAAATCAAAGAATATTTAACCAAAATTTATTGTAATTTTTCAAACAATAATTTTGGTATTGAACAAAAATGTTCTACTTTTGCACACGCAAACGGCCTCGTGGCTCAATTGGATAGAGCATCTGATTACGGATCAGAAGGTTAGGGGTTCGAGTCCCTTCGGGGTCACTATTGACCAGCCACTTACAAATAAAATGTAAGTGGCTTTTTTGTATCTCTTTGCGAATAAGCGTATCTTTCATGTTTAAATAGAACAATTAATATATGAAACTTTCATATGTATTGATAGATATCGCTCTATTTTTAATGTTTAGCTTAAATATCAATTCCATTTTTGGCCAATCAAATTTCCACCTCGATTCAACATATGAACGGTATAGAGAACGATTGCGAGAACATTTTATAGTAATTGACTCTTGCGTTGAACATCAAGGCGTAAATATTCCAGCAACAGAAATAAATTACAGCGAAAATCGAATGGAATGGTCCGATGGCAACTCAAATATGAGCCATTATCTCTCAATTCTAGCTACCGAGTTTGCTATTCAAAGCAATCAACAAAAACCAACGCTTCAAACCCGGAGCGAATTATTGTATGCTTTAATGGCACTGGAACGACTAGATCTATATTCAGAAACGTTTTTACGTACCAATTCTAATAACGAAAGTGAATACCCTGTTTTGATTGTAAACCCAAGAGCGAATATTAATGGTTTTCATAATCGCGACGATGTATCTTCGGAATTTTGGAAGAGTCATAAGCATCATTTTAAAACCGATAGTTTTAGAAGCGTATATACACATGCCAATGATCCGGCTCTTAGTCAGGACAATATAATACATCATTTAGAGGGATTAACGTTAGTTTCGGTTTTGGTAAATAAAATATCGATAAAAGATATTCCGATCCACTTTGACACGCCAATCATCCCCAATTATTTAAAAAATAGAGGGATATGGGCTGGTGATTCCATTGATTGCAAAAAATGGGTGGCAGATATTGCAAAACGATATGTTCTTTTGATTCAAAACAAAACAAAAAAACGGCTGCCAAAACCATTATTAGGAGTACGAACACATTGGTACATCGCCAATCCATTGAATAACGAATTGGTGGAAGAGGGATCGGGTAGTGATCTTGATTTATCCATCTTTTTTCATTATGGTTTTATCGAAACAGCTCGGTTTCTGACAGGTGAAAACCATAGAAGATATCATGGATTAAGCCCTACGCATGGCATGATTTTTAAAACATTAATGCGATACCGACAAATTAAACTACCCGGTTTTATCCCAAATATTCCGATCAAATTTGATGATTATAAAATCCGATCCTTAGCTACTACTGGAAATCCAATGGGAAACGAAACCTTTGAATTGTTGTTGCACCATAGAAATCATTCAGCCATTTTCAAATACGAACATTTCCCACTAATATGGTTAATTTTACACTCGAAAAATGCAACACAACACCTCTTGGATGTAGGTATTTATGAAATAGAAAAGTCATATTATGATACCCTTTTTATGGATATACCCAAAAATGGTTCCAATGATTGCAACTCAAAAAACTGGAAATCCACTTCGCGTTGTGTTTGGCCTGAACATTTGCCCAAAACTTCCGAAATTGGACATGAATATTCGGGCATGGATTTCATGATGTTATTTAACTTATATCGATTAGTTTTTATTGTACACAAAGATAATTCGAATTAATAATGTTATTGAATAAACTAAACAGAGTTTTCATTGTTACTACATGAGTTTGGTAGTTAAAATCCCTCAAAAATCCTTGGATAAGCTACTTATTTTTTGCAAATTACGGCTTCAAATCAAACAACCCTAAAATGCAACAATATGAATACAAAATTAAGAGTCAACTTGCTGTTATTGAGTGTTTTTACGGGAACACTACTATTTGGTCAAAAGCAGGATATTGCGTTGGCTGACATCTATTCGACTCGAACTTTTGGTGCACGAACTGTTCAAGGCCTACAATCTATGAATGATGGTTTACATTATACCGCCATTAAAAAGAATGCACTTGTTAAATACAGTTATAAAACCGGCGAGGCTATCGACACGTTGGTTAAAACATCCGATTTTGAAAATGAAAACATTAAGCATCTTTCCAATTACCAATTTTCAGAGAATGAACAACGAATATTGTTTTATGTAAACCCCGATTACATATATCGTCGCTCATTTATTGCGGATTACTATGTGTGGGATTTTTCAAAAAAACAACTCTATCCAGTTTCAGAGGATGGTAAAGAGCAATTGGCAACATTTTCTCCCAGTGGAGATAAAATAGCCTTTATACGCAATAATAATCTGTTTATTAGCGATTTAACAGGTAGTATCACCACTGTAACAAATGATGGAAAAGAGAATGAAGTTATAAACGGTGCTCCCGATTGGGTTTATGAAGAGGAGTTTGGTTATAATCAAGCATTTGAATGGTCGCCAAAAGGAGATAAAATTGCATGGTGTCGATTCGACGAAAGTCACGTTAAAGAATTTAACTTGTTAAAATATAAAGGATTAGCACCCGAAATGACTGGAAATGCACTGTACCCGGAAGTATATGCGTTTAAGTATCCTAAAGCGGGTGAAGAGAACTCAGTAATTTCTGTGCACACCTACGATATTTCAAGCAAAGAGAAAATCACCCTAAATATTGGCACCGAAACGGACATTTATATTCCCCGAATTTATTGGAGCAAAAAAGAAAATACGCTAGCCATAGTACGTTTAAATCGTTTACAGAATAAGATCGAAATTCTGTTTAGTGATGCAACATCAGGCAATTCCGAAGTGGTTTATTCCGAAGAAAATAAGTACTATATCGATCAACCCCCATATGAAAATCTTACATTTGTTGACGAAAACAAGTTTCTGATAATGAGCGAGAAAGATGGATATAATCACATTTATCTATATAACATAAACGCAAAACAATCGACACAAGTAACCAAAGGAAATTTTGATGTGACAAGTCTATTGGGGGTTGATGACAAGAATAACCTCGTTTACTACCAATCAACCGAAGAGGGATCCATTTATAAAACAATCTATTCTGTTGATTTTAAAGGTACTAAGAAGATCAAAAGGTCAATGCAATTGGGTACCAACGATGCCTATTTTAGTAAAGGATTCAAATACTATATTAATTACTATTCTAGTGCTTCAACACCTACCTATGTTACACTTCACGATAAAAAAGATAAACTCGTTCGTGTTTTAGAAGAAAATAAAGAACTGAAAGACAAACTAACAAAATATAATTTTCAACCCAAAGAGTTCTTTACCTTTAAAACCACTGAAAATATTGAACTCAATGCATGGATTGTGAAACCCGTAAATTTCGATAGCACAAAAACATATCCCTTAGTTATGACACAATATTCAGGACCAAATTCACAACAGGTATTGGATCGTTGGAGTGTCGATTGGGAGCAAGTATTGGCTACGGAAGGGTTTGTTGTTGCTTGTGTCGATGGGCGTGGAACAGGCGGAAAAGGGGAGGAATTTCGCAAAATGACCTATAAAGAACTGGGCAAATATGAAACAATTGATCAAATAGAATCGGCAAAATACTTTGGATCAATGCCTTACATTGATGCAACTAAAATTGGCATTTGGGGCTGGAGTTATGGCGGTTTTATGACCCTGAATTGTTTAACCCAAGGTGCCGATTATTTTGCGGCTGGTGTGGCAGTGGCTCCAGTGACCAACTGGCGATATTACGACAACATTTATACAGAACGATTTATGCGCACTCCACAAGAAAATCCAACGGGATATGACTCAAATAGCCCCATTAATCATGTCGATAAACTAAAAGGTAAGCTTCTGATTATTTCCGGAACAAGCGATGATAATGTGCATCCTCAAAATACAATCGAATTTGTTGAAGCACTCGTGCAGGCCGAAAAGCAGTTCGAGATGATGATGTACACTAACCGAAACCACAGCATTTATGGAGGAAAAACTAGAATGCATCTATACACTAAAATATTAAACTTTTACCAAGCAAATCTCAAATAACAGAAGATGGAGATTATTGCAGGTCATTAAAATAATTATTTTATAAACTTAATACGAAATATTATGAGTGAAGAAATTAGAAAATTAGCTCCCAAAGAAGTATGGGAAAACTTTTATCAATTAACTCAAATACCACGACCATCAAAAAAAGAGGCCGCTGTAATTGCATTTGCCAAAAAATTTGGCGAGGATTTAGGTCTTAAAACAATTGTTGATGAAGTAGGCAATGTTATAATCAAAAAGCCAGCAACACCAGGAATGGAAAACCGCATGGGTGTTATACTTCAGAGTCACTTAGATATGGTTCCTCAGGCAAATAGTACTACAAATCATGATTTTGAAAAAGATCCAATTGACGCCTACATTGATGGGGAGTGGGTTACTGCACGAGATACTACATTAGGTGCTGATAATGGAATGGGTGTAGCGGCAACGTTAGCGGTTCTTCAAGCAAAAGATTTGCAGCATGGTCCAATTGAAGCACTTTTTACTATCGACGAAGAGACCGGAATGACAGGTGCTTTTGGTTTAAAACCCGGGTTATTTGATGGCGATATTTTAATGAATCTTGATTCCGAAGATGAAGGCGAACTATATGTTGGTTGTGCAGGTGGAGAAGATGCAAATGTAACCTTTAAATGCACCATGGAAGCAATTCCAAAGGGATATGAAATAGGTGCAATTGCGGTTACTGGTCTTAAAGGTGGACACAGTGGTATGGATATCATCTTAGGACGGGGAAACGCCAATGTTATATTGTTCCGATTGCTGAAACAATTGGAGAAACAGTATTCAATTCGAATTGCTTCCATTAATGGTGGTAGTTTACGTAATGCACTTCCTCGCGAGGCATTTGTAACTTATTATGCACCAGAAGGAAAGAAACAAAACATTGAAAGTGACATCAAGAAATTTGAAGCCATAATCGTTAAAGAACTATCGGGTACTGAACCTACTTTAGGTATTGCAACGGCTAAACCATCCATTGCAAAAAATGTAATCGATGCTAAGACGCAAAGCAACTTAATAAATGCCATTTTAGCCTGTCCAAATGGAGTAATTCGTATGAGCGATAGTATGCCCGGATTGGTCGAAACATCTATAAATTTGGCTATTGTTAAGAGCGACAACGACAAAATTTATGTTCAATGTCTAATGCGGAGTTCTGTGGATACTGCACGCGATGCTCTTGCTCAGAGTGTTAAATCGGTATTCGACTTAGCCGGAGCAGAAATAAAATTCGAAGGCGGATATCCAGGATGGAAACCAAACATGGCATCACCCATATTGAAAACTATGATGGAGATTTACAATAAAAAATTTGGTAAAGTTCCGGAAATTAAGGCGATTCATGCAGGGTTAGAATGTGGTTTGCTTGGTGGAGTATATCCAAATTGGGATATGATCTCATTTGGTCCAACCATCCGTTTTCCACACTCTCCAGATGAGAAAGTGAAAATTGATACAGTACAAAAGTTTTGGGATTTCTTAAAAGAGACCCTTAAAAATGTTCCTGTTAAATAATTAAACCACAGCGTATAAATAAGACTTTCTTAAACTATAAAAGGTTTAGATAGACCTATTTTAAATGTTGATTATCAAAATATTGGAAAAATGGACATTGATAATATTCAGTGTCCATTTTTATGTTTCTATCTTTAGATAGTTTTACTTATATTTGTCGCTATTTTGATTCAAAATAACAGTTATGGAAATTAAACCCATTGGAGCACCAATTTTAGCCATAATGGAAATTGGGAGAAAAGCGAAACAAATTCAAGAACGAACAAATAAAGATTTGCTCTTATTGCATTCGGATGTAAATTCTATATCTCAAATTGATGTTAATCAGATTGTTAAAAATATTGACTTTAATACTATACAATTACAAAATTACCCTGATACTGTTGGGCAATTGGGGTTAAGGCTGGCCATTAATAATCACTATTTTGGCAATAAAGCCGATATTGATCATATAATCATTACTTCGGGTGGAACCAATGGATTGTTTACCATTCTCAATACGTTGAATGTTTATAAAGTGTTGATGCCTAAGTTTTATTGGGGATCAGGAGAATTATTAAGTGTCGTCAATAAATTACAACACGATGTGTACCAAGATTTTAAATCATTAATGAATGCAGCACGTACATTAAATCATACTGCTGTTATTATTAGTGATATCGGCAATTCGTTGGACAATAAAACAGACAATTCCATTTTAATCGAAGTTATCAATAAACTTGATTCTCTTGGAATCCCAATCATTTTTGATGCTCCATATCGATATCTATTTGTCAACGAACAAGATAAGTTTTATCGACGATTGCTCTCCTTAGAAAATGTAATTATAAATGAGAGTTTTAGTAAGTCAATGGGGTTAAGCGGTTACAGAACAGGTTTTATTCACAATGCAAATCATGATTTTATAGACGAAGCATCAAAACGAATTTTGTATAACACCAATGGAGTTAATGTTGTAGGTCAAGAAATTATTCAGCACCTTTTAAACAGCGTCAAAGGAAACGAAATCATACAACAATATAAAAACCAAGCAACGGAACATATTAAATTGAATGTTGAGTGGTTAGAAACGCATGGTTTATTAGTAAGAGAACTATATTCCGATCCATTGCCTCTGGGAATTTATGCAGTTATTAATATCGATCAGTCCACCCTTGAGAATCATTGGATATTTGGTGTATCTTTGTCTTGTTTTACAAACGAAAAAGGGAAATATGATCAATATACTCGAATTTGTGTTTCCGTTGATCATACGCGTTTTACTCAATTTTTTGCACCTTTGGCTAAAACCAATTAAACATGTGCGGAATTACTGGAGTTTACCAATATTCTGAAATTCAAGACCAATATGTTGAAAAGACACGTTCAGCAACGAATGCGTTACGGCTACGAGGTCCTGATAATCAGCAAGTTTTACAAGTAGGAAAAGCCGTTTTGGGACATGCTCGATTATCGATTATCGATTTAAGCAATGCAGCATCGCAACCTTTTACCGATCCATCGGGAAGGTATTCGATGGTCTATAATGGAGAGTTTTTTAATTTTCTGGAGCACCGCAAAGCACTCTCAAATAAAGGATATACGTTTCAAACAAATTCAGATACCGAAGTAATTTTAGCCCTTTATATTGAGTATGGTGCTGACTTTTTGCCACTCATTAATGGCTTTTTTGCTTTAGCAATTTACGATAAACTCGAAGATACGATATTTATAGCGCGCGATAGATATGGTATAAAACCCTTACTATTTCATCGAAACGAAACCCGAATGGTCTTTGCCTCAGAAATGAAAGCACTCGTGCACTACGATATTCCACGTACCATAAATCAATCGGTTCTCTATTCCTACTTTGTGCATAATTACATTCCTGGAGATGAAAGTATCATCAATAATGTAAGCAAAATTCCCGCCGGCCATTATATGGTGTGCAATGGAAGCAACATGACCGCTGTTGAATGGTATAAAATGCCCCAACCGGCAACTTTACATACTTCCTACAAAGATGCTGTTAATCAACTTGAAACGCTGCTCGACAATGCGGTGGAAACACGTTTAATCTCGGATGTTCCACTAGGATGTTTTTTAAGTGGCGGCGTTGATTCTTCAATCATTGCAGCCATTGCATCGCGTTATAAACCCAATTTAATGACCTTTAGTTTGGGTTTTCCTGATCAACCATTTTACGATGAAACCAAATGGGCCGAGAAAGCCGCTAATCATTTGGGAACAAATCATCACAGTATTCAAGTCACGAATAGAGAACTAATTGATAATTTACCCAATGTGCTCAATTATCTCGATGAACCCTTTGCCGACAGCAGCGCAATATTGGTGAACATTCTCGCAAAAGAGACTCGAAAACATGTTACAATCGCTCTTTCAGGTGACGGTGCCGATGAGCTGTTCGCAGGTTACCGCAAGCATATGGCTCATTACCAAGCTATTAAATACAAAAAATATCGGCATTTGGCTCAAATGGCCAATCCTTTCTTAAAACTTTTGCCTCAATCACGGAACAATTCATTTACAGATAAAATTCGGCAATTGTACCGATTTTCGGAAGGAATTTCACTCACACCCGAACAGCGATACGTGCTCTGGACATCCATAAGCAATCCAAAAGAGGTTAATGATTTACTGGTTAGTAACGTTGACAAATCATCATATAATGCATATATAGAGAGTCTTACAGCATCTATTAAAAGTAACGAATCAATAGGGGAAATTACAAAAGCCGATTTGAAAATGGTGCTTCAAGGCGATATGCTTCCTAAGGTTGACTTAATGTCAATGGCCAATTCACTCGAAGTCCGATCCCCATTTCTCGATTACAGAGTTGTTGAGTTTGGGCTCTCTCTACAAGATAATTACAAGGTTTACGGGAAAATGCGGAAACGAATTTTACAGGATACCTATCGAGACAAACTTCCGGAAGAATTATTTACACGGCCCAAAAAGGGCTTCGAAGTCCCGTTAACAAAATGGATGCGGAATGAGTTATTTGAACTAATAGACAAAGATTTGCTGAACAAAGATTATATTATTAATCAAGGGATTTTTAATTATAAGAGCACCGAAAAATTGAAAAAACAACTTTTTACCAATAATGTAGGTGATTCACCCTCCAAACTGTGGGCACTAATCGTTTTTCAAAATTGGTATAAAAAATATATTGAGAATTCATTATGACAAAAGTGTTACGAATTATAAATCGATTTAATTTAGGCGGTCCTACATACAATGCAGGATATTTAACTAAGCATTTATCTTCCAATTTTGAAACGCGACTTATTGGCGGACCAAACGAAGAGAGTGAAACGGACAGCTTATTTATCCTTGAAAGCATAGGAGTGGAGGGTGAAATAATTGAAGAGATGCGGCGATCTATTCACCCATTAAACGATTGGCGCGCCTTTCTTAAATTACGGAAAATAATAAAGGAGTATCGTCCTGATATTGTTCACACTCACGCTTCAAAAGCGGGTACCCTTGGGCGATTAGCCGCCCTTTGTACAGGAGTAAAAGTAATAGTTCATACGTACCACGGACATGTTTTTCACAGTTACTTTTCACCTATTAAGACATTTATATTCAAGACTATAGAGCGTTTTCTTGCAAAACGAAGCAGTGCTATAATTGTTATTAGCGAATTGCAAAAAATGGAGCTTTGCCACCAATTTAAAATTGTACAAGAAAAGAAGGCACATGTTATCCCTTTGGGGTTCGATTTAAGTCGTTTTTCAACTCCAAATCCCGACCTACGCACCGCTTTTCGTGCGGAATATAGTATCCGGCAAGATGAGATTCTTGTTGTAATAGTTGGTCGAATGGCACCCATAAAAAATCATGCAATGTTTATCCGTGTAGCAAGTCACACTTTGCAACACATCGGAAATAAGTTGCGTTTTATGATTGTTGGCGATGGAGAAACACGTGCAGAGATTGAAGAGTTGGCTATCACTAATAATATGACAATCAGTACTCCAGAGAAATTGAATCCACAAGCTCAAATCATTTTCACATCTTGGATTTTAGATGTAGAACGTGTTTATTCCGGAGCTGACATTTCTGTTTTAACCTCGTTAAACGAAGGAACTCCCGTGAGTTTAATCGAATCTATTGCTTCAGGAGTCCCTGTAATTTCAACTGAAGTAGGTGGAATTGCTGATTTTGTAACCGACGGAATCCATGGCTATTTAACCAAAGTGAACGATGATTTACTTTTTGCTGCAAAGTTATTGGAGTTAGCCAATAACCAACAACTTCGTTCAAAACTAGCGGCCAATGGCCAAGAAAAGATTCTCAAAATATTCGATTATCGACGACTTGTGACCGATGTCGAGAAATTGTACACCAAACTACTTTCTGAATAGGTTAAAAATCCTGTTTTCTTTGTATTTATACTTATCTTTGAGAAATTTCATTTTATGAAAAGCATCTATTCTTATTATATATCAATACTTGTTATTACCATCTTGTTTTCATCGAGTTGTAAAGTTTTGCAACCCAACAGAATGTTAAACACCGACGATATCTCATATTCTGAATTTAAACCATCGGAAGTAGAATATCGAATTAAGCCTTATGATAAAATAAGCGTAAGCATTTCAACAAACGATGGATATCGAATGATTTCAATCAACGAAAATGCCATTGGAAATGCACAGAATCAAAAAGGTGCCATTGAATTCATGGTTGAGTTTGATGGTCAAGTAAAACTGCCAACACTAGGTAGAATTAATATTGCCGGTAGAACTATTCGAGAAGCGGAGAAATTATTGGAAGAGAAACTAGCAAAGCATTATCAAAATCCATTTGTTTTATTGCAAGTTGTAAATCGTAGAGTTTATGTTTTTAAAGGAGGAGGACAAGTTGGAATGGTTATACAAATTCCGGAAGAAAATCTAACTTTAATTGAAGCAATAGCTCAATCTGGCGGTCTTTTGGACAGCGATAAAGCATATCGAATTAAAGTAATAAGAGGAAATCCAGCAGAAGAACCCCAAGTGTTTCTATATAATATTAGAACCTTAACCGATTTAAAAGGAACAAACTTACAGCTTGAAGGCAACGATATTATTTATGTTGAAAGTCGCCCAAGATACGTTCGACGTGTTATGAATGAGCTTACTCCATATTTGGCTCTTCTTTCAACAGTGCTACTGATCATTAACCTGACAACCAATGGTAAATAAAAAAATACCACTCATAAACGAAACATTTGACCTCTCCATATTTTTGATTATTCTCAAAAAATCAATTGTTTGGTCTATCTTTATCCTATTAATCGCACTGGGATCAGCATTTCTGTATTTGCGCTATACATCACCTGTGTATCAGGCAAAATCGGTCATTCAAATGACTGACGATGAGAGCCCACAACGGTTACTACGCCTTGGTGAAATGTATAATGACGAAGGCCGCAACATGGGCAAAACAATTGCTCTAATGCGCTCAAAAGAGTTTATCAAACGATGTATTTCCCATCTTGCGTTCGATACTCGATACTTTGTCAAAGGAACTTTTTTAAATTCCGAGTTATATCGTTCTACACCCTATCTTGTTGAGTCTCGAATTAAAAACACATACATTTACGAAACACCAATTTACATTGACTTTATTTCCATTGATTCATGCAAAGTAAGTCATGAGTATAACGATCGGAAGCATGAGCAAATATGTAAAACAGGAGAGTGGTTTATTCTTGGCGAAAATCAATATAAAATTATGGTTCAGAACTTTAAGACCATTGAGTTTATGTCTAAATCAGAACCCACAAACCGATACTTTTTCAAAATTTCAAATCCTGCAAATATTGAAAATGAAATTCTTAGTAGTTTAATAATCAGAATTTTAAGTCAGCAAACGCAAACAATTGAATTATCCTACGATTCAAATAATTCGGCTCAAGCCGCTGAAGTTGTGAATGTTATCGCCGAACGATTTCAAAAATATGAAGTAGAGAAAAAAGGAGAGAGTGTTCAAAATATCCTGTCATTTATTGATAATCAGCTAAATATGGTTTATAAAAACCTAGATAAAGCAGAATCAGAAATGCACGATTTTAAGAAAAAATATAATATTAAAGATAAAGTTAAAACTGAATCCCCGTTTCCAATCTTTACAAATCGAATAACGGAGATTGAAAACGAAGTTATTGCTGTTGAATTTGAGCTGATGACTTTACATCATATTCGTACTGAACTTGCCGATAATAGCGACGCTAACATATACGAGATGCTCGCCATGCTATCTGGAACAAAATCGGAAGCCATTGTAGCAACAATGCTAAGCAGTTTACAAAACCTATTGCAAGATCGAAATAATATGCTCTATGAGGTAACCGTAAATAATCAACGCATTGAAAAAATTGACAACCAAATTAAATCATATAAGCGACAATTAGTTGATTTTCTTAAATCAGCCATTTCTCGATTAGAACAACGTAATGAAAACTATAAGGAGAAAATAGCAGAGTTTGAAAGCAAGCTGTTTGCCGAAAATGGATATAATGAGATTGAGTACGCAAAATTACAACGTTTATATAGTATTAATGAAGGATTTTACCATCAGTTGATTCAGAAAAAAGCGGAATATATGATTAATCAGGCTAGTTACGTGCCAAGCAGTACTATCCTTGAAAAGGCAAATATTCCCCTAAGTCCAATAGCACCCAATAAGCCCCAGGTTATTATGATTTCGTTCATAATAGGAGTTATCTTAATTTTTATTCTCATCACCATACGCTACCTGCTTTATGACGATATAATCTCACCAGATGTAATTAAACTATATACCGATACTCCAATAATTGGTGTCGTTCCCAACTACAAGAAAAAAGTTCCGGTTTCACAACTTTTGGTCGACAAACAACCAAATTCAATGTTTACCGAATCGTTTAGAAACATACGATCCAACCTTCAGTTTCTTTCTCAAGGAAGAGGCTCTAAGATTGTGGCAATATCATCAACGATATCCGGCGAGGGGAAAACATTCGTGGCCATCAATTTGGCTGGAATTCAGGCTATAAGTGGAAAACGCGTAATTATACTTGATATGGATTTACGCAAACCACGCCTACATATTGGTTTTAATGTCGATAATGAGAAGGGAATGAGCACCATTCTATGTAAAAAAGATAATTGGGAAGATTGTGTGATGAAGAGTGATTTAGAGGGGTTGGACTTTATTACCGCTGGACCCGTTCCTCCAAATCCTGCAGAATTAGCATTTGGTGATTATATGGAAAGCATCCTCGATGAACTTGAAGAAAAATATGACGTTATTGTAATTGATACCCCTCCAATTGGTATTGTAACCGATGCTTTAATTAGTTTGCAACGTGCCAACTATCCAGTATATGTCTTTAAATCTGGGATATCGAAACGTAGTTTTATTCAAAACGTAAATAGCTTAATCCAAGAGAAAAAACTGAGCAATATATCCATCGTATTTAATGGTGTGGATTTCCGGAAACACAATCGAACAACCTACGGTTACGGATATGGATACGGTTATGGATACGGATATTACTCTGATCAAGATGAATTTATTCCTTCAAAGTGGTGGAAACGAGTGAGATCAATGAAAATTTGGTAATCAAAAAATACAATTATGGAATTAATTATATTAATAGTCCTCTATGGGGGATACTCTTTTATATTGGGATTTCTTTTACATAAATATCTCATAAATTCAACACAAAAACACAACCTCAAAAAGGCAAATGTAAGTGGAATACGCTGGGAATCGCAATCTAAACCAATTTTAGGAGGTATAACCTTCTTTTGTATATTCATGTTTGGAATCATAAATTACGTTTTACTTTTTAAAGGTGAGTTCTTAACGAGTACTATTGGAGTAGGTATGATTTTAGTGGTAACCGTCTCCTTTTTAATAGGATTAGCCGACGATCTTTTGAATTCAAGCCCCATATTTAAGTCAACAGCCCAGTTTGCATGTGCATTACTATTAATTAACTTCGATATTTACATCAAAATATTCGAAACCCCCATGTTAAACTATATGCTCACTGTTTTTTGGGTTCTAGGCGTTATGAATAGTATAAACATGCTCGACAATATGGATGCAATAACATCGAGCGTATCCCTTTTAATTCTCAGCTTTATGATCCTTATTGCTGTTACTTTAGGCGAACCCGAAATATGGTTTTACTTAATACTATTAGTATCAGGGATTAGTAGCGTTGGTAGTTTTCTAATTTTTAATTGGCATCCATCTAAAATGTATATGGGCGACAATGGATCCATGTTTTTGGGAGCACTACTCTCCATACTTGGTATTCTATTTGTTTGGAATATCCCCGCACAATCATTGCATCACCCCGGATTAACACCGTTGCTACTTATTTGGTTAATATTTACGGTTCCAATTACCGACACAACCACCGTAAGCATTAATCGTTTGTTGAAAGGAAATTCCCCCTTTGTAGGTGGTCGCGATCACACAACGCATTTCCTATCTTATATAGGACTCAAAGATTGGGGCGTTGCCTTAGTAATGATTGCAATTAGTATTATTTCATTGACATTAGCAGGATGGTTATATTTTGTTGTTAAGAATCCGACCAGTAATCAAATACTTCTTTTTTCAATATGGCCAACAACTGTTTTTATTACTTTATATACAATGACCCGAATTGTAAAACCAAAACAGAAAACAGAAAATGCGTAAATTAGTTATTACCCTTGTTACCGTTGCCCTTTTTTTAGGAGTTTTAGGAATAGTTAAGTTTTCGTTTATATTAAAACCATCAAAAAGCAATGAGATTGAATATGAAGAAGAAAACAGAAACCAAAAATTTCAAAAAGTATCCTCCGTTCCAATGCCATCGCAGATCTCTTTTGCAGGAGAGAAAGTTCCCATGGAAAATTTCGATATTCGCGAACGCTTAGAGCGTGAATTGGTCGTAAATGTGTTTTGGCACTCAAGCACCTACATAAATATTAAAAAGGCAAATCGATACTTACCCCATATTAGTCAAATATTAAAAGAGGAGGGATTGCCCGACGATTTAAAATATATTCCACTGATTGAAAGTGGTTTAACCAATGCCATTTCACCATCAAAAGCGGTTGGTTTCTGGCAGTTTTTAAGCGGAACAGCGAAAGAATATGGTTTAGAAATTAATAATGAAGTTGATGAACGATATCATTGGAAAAAATCGACCATAGCCGCCTGTAAATTTTTCAAATGGCTTAACAATCGATTTGATTCCTGGACACTTTCAACGGCAGCCTATAATTGTGGACGAACAACCGTTATCCGCCAAATGGATCAACAAAAACAGAGCGATTATTATTCACTGTTATTTTCTGAAGAGACTGAACGTTACGTGTTTAGAGCCATTGCCTTCAAGTTAATATTAAATAATCCGGAACGATATGGATTTTATCTTGAATACGATCAATTATATCCTGCAATTTCCACAAAAGAGATCGTAGTAAACGAAACCATTTCAAATTTAGCCGATTGGGCAAAAGAGCGAGGATTAACGTATCGTGAATTGAAGTATTTTAATCCTTGGTTGAGAGCCAACACACTTACCATTTCTAAAAATAAAGAGTATATTATCGAAATTCCTACAAAAAAGTATCAAACGCGTTTTACGCATTTAATACAATAAATTGCCCGCTTTTCATTGAAAAAACATGTCGAAAAAGAAAACAGAACCAGATATAAATCCAGATTATACCGAGTCCATTAATGTTTACGGAGCCCGTGTTCATAATCTTAAAAACATTGACCTTTCCATTCCACGAAATAAGTTAACCGTAATTACCGGTCTCAGTGGAAGCGGAAAGTCATCGTTGGCCTTTGATACGATCTACGCCGAAGGACAACGGCGATATATTGAAACTTTCCCAAGTTATGCCCGGCAGTTTTTGGGTGTTCTTGAACGTCCTGATGTTGATCGCATTACAGGATTAAGCCCCGTAATTAGTATCGAGCAAAAGACCGTTAACAAAAATCCACGTTCAACCGTGGGTACAATTACCGAAATATATGACTTTTTACGCTTGCTTTTTGCTCGGGTAGCAGACGCATATTCGCCAACCACCGGCAAAATTATGATTAAATATACCGAAGATCAAATCACAGATCTTGTTACTAAACGGTATGATAATCAGCGTATTTACATTTTATCGCCCGTCATAAAAGGACGAAAAGGACATTACAGAGAACTATTTGAACAAATTCGACTTAAAGGGTTTCTTCATGCTCGGATCAATGGGGAGATAAAAGAGATTACATCGGGAATGAAACTCGATCGGTATAACGTTCACAATATTGAGATTGTAATTGATAAAATTACTGTAAAACCTGATGATCAGAGAATTAAACGCTCCATAAAAACCGCTCTCGATCACGGAAAAGGCATCATGGCAATTGCCTTTCCAGAGAACAGCACCGTCGATTATTTTTCAAAATATTTGATGTGCCCCGAATCTGGAGTATCCTACGATGAACCCCAACCACACTCTTTTTCCTTTAATGTTCCTGCGGGATATTGTCCAAAATGTAAAGGTTTAGGCACAATAAGTGAATTTGACTACGACAAAGTATTCCCAAATCCCAAACTCTCCATTTTTCAAGGAGCCATAGCCCCATTAGGAAAATATAGAGCCTCCATAATATTTTGGCAAATTGAAGCATTAGCCAAAATATTTAAAACAACTATTAATAAGCCATTCTCAGAACTTCCACCCGAGTTTATTGAAGCCTTACTTAATGGAGTAGATTACCCCATTAAATTAGAACAATCCCCATTAGGATCATTTTCTGGCTATGATATTAATTATCATGGAATTGTCGAAATACTAAACCAACAAGTTTCCGACGAGAACGAAGAACGTCAAGCAAAACGATATTTCAAAGAAGTAACCTGCCCTGAATGTAAAGGAACGCGCCTAAAAAAGGAAGCACGCGATTTTAAAATCAATGGGAAAGACATTGCCGAACTAGCAACCATGGATCTCTATTTGTTGGCCGAATGGTTTAAAAATCTATACGATCGACTTACCCCACGACGACAAAAAATTGCCGAAGATGTTTTAAAAGAGATTAACAATCGGATTGGATTTCTAATTGACGTAGGGTTAGGCTATTTATCGCTTCATAGAAGCTCTAAGACCCTTTCTGGTGGAGAAAGTCAACGAATCCGATTAGCCACGCAAATAGGGGCTCAATTGGTCAATGTATTGTATATACTCGACGAACCCAGCATTGGATTGCACCAGCGAGATAATATCCGACTCATCGATTCATTGAAAAATTTGCGCGATTTGGGAAACAGCGTTATTGTGGTTGAACACGATAAGGAGATGATTGAAGCAGCCGACCACATTGTGGACATTGGACCCGGAGCAGGACGAAAGGGTGGCGAAGTGAGCATTTCTGGCGATTTAAAGGCCGTATTGCAAGGCAAATCAATGACCGCGCAATATCTAAATAGAACCCGTGTAATTAATATTCCAGAGACCCGACGACAAGGAACCGGAGAGGCAATTCAGTTAAAAGGGGCCACAGGAAATAATTTAAAAAGTGTGGATGTTGAAATTCCATTAGGGAAATTTATTTGCATAACTGGCGTCAGTGGAAGTGGAAAGTCGAGCTTAATTAATGAAACACTGCACCCCATTCTAAACACACATTTTTTTAATGCATTAAAAGATCCATTGCCGTACAAATCGATTCATGGCATCGAATATATTGATAAAGTAATTGAGGTCGATCAAAGTCCCTTGGGACGCACGCCACGCAGTAATCCAGCTACCTACACCAATGTTTTTAGCGATATTAGATCGATTTATGCTCAATTACCTGAATCTAATATTCGAAACTACAAACCTGGCAGATTTTCATTTAATGTTAAAGGCGGACGATGCGAAAACTGCAAAGGTGCAGGAGTACAGACCATTGAAATGAATTTTTTGCCAAGTGTTTATGTCGAATGTCGCGAATGCAGAGGGAAAAGATATAACCGAGAAACCCTCGAAATTCGGTTTAAAGGTAAAAGTATAAATGATGTGTTGGAAATGACAATAAATCAAGCGGTTGAGTTCTTTGAAAACATTCCTAAAATAAAAAAAATATTAAAAACACTTCAAAATGTTGGATTGGGATACATTAAACTCGGTCAGCCCTCTACAACATTAAGCGGCGGCGAGTCACAACGTGTAAAGTTGTCGGCAGAACTGGCCCGTCCAAGCACCGGTAAAACACTCTACATTCTGGATGAACCCACCACTGGACTTCATTTTGAAGATGTTCGTGTGTTGCTTGGCGTTCTTGACAGTTTGGTCGAAAAAGGCAATACAGTAATTGTTATTGAACATAATTTGGATATTATTAAACACGCAGACCATATAATTGACATGGGACCTGAAGGTGGACGGGATGGAGGAGAAATTATTGCCATAGGTACTCCCGAGCAAATAGCAGCCAATAAAAATAGCGTTACCGGACAATATTTGAAAGCGGAACTTGCCCTAAAATAGGGAATTCTATACATAATTCTCTATTTAAAGATCGATTCTCGGAATCACTTGTTCTATCAATCGGTTTATAATTAAAATGTTACTATTTTAGATTAAAAATAATAGTAAATAAGTCATATTTTTATTTGCGATTATAAATTAATGTTCTACTTTTGCATTCGCTTTACGGGGAGATACCTAAGTGGCCAACAGGGGCAGACTGTAAATCTGCTGGCATACGCCTTCGGAGGTTCGAATCCTTCTCTCCCCACAGTTTTAAGCGGGAATAGCTCAGTTGGTAGAGCACGACCTTGCCAAGGTCGGGGTCGCGAGTTCGAGTCTCGTTTCCCGCTCGATGATCTTTAACATTGCCGATGTAGCTCAGTTGGTCAGAGCAGCTGATTTGTAATCAGCAGGCCGTGGGTTCGAATCCCTCCATCGGCTCTTTATATGCGGGAATAGCTCAGTTGATAGAGCATCAGCCTTCCAAGCTGAGGGTCGCGAGTTTGAGTCTCGTTTCCCGCTCATAGCTACACAGTTAGTTGTGTTTATCGAAAAATAAACCAATTAGAAAATTAAGTTTTTAAATCTGATTTTACAGATTTGAAAACTTTTTTTTTGACCTGATTTCAGGAGCTTGTAAAGTTGTAACTTGCTGATTAACAATTTAGTGTATCAGTAATTACAGACAATTAAATTCATGTAAGATTTCTACCATTTTTCGAATACTATTCGGATTTACTGAGATTTTGCTATACTCATCGATGGAATTTTGTCCACCCATGGTAATACTTTTGTTGAAGTAATTCATATTACTTGGCGTAAACATTTTTGCCGAGCTATGAAATTCAGTAGCGTTCGTTTTTATGATCACCTCTTTCAGATTCTGCTCACTTACACCACTGCCGGGCATAATAATAATGCGATTATGTGCCTTATGAACAAGAGATGTAATTAAATCGAGTCCTTCCGTAGCTTTGTTTTTTCCGCCTGAGGTTAAAATTCGTGTTACTCCAATTTCAATTAACTGTTCCAAAGCAATAAATGGATCCCGACACATGTCAAAAGCTCGATGAAAGGTTACTTCCATGGGTTTTGCTAACTTAACTATTTCACTCATTTTTGAAACGTCGATATCTCCATCTGAAGTAAGAAATCCGATAACTATTCCGTTAACATTTAACGACTTAATCATTTTCACTTCAAGTTTCATTATCTCATATTCCAGGTCTGAATAAAGAAAATCGCCACCACGGGGTCGTACAATCACATTAACCGGAATATCTAATTCATTTACAGCATATTGAATTGTTGCTAGGGAAGGTGTTGTGCCACCTTCAGAATAATTATCGCATAACTCTATACGATAAGCACCTTGTTTTTGTGCCACCAAGGCCGATTCCATCGAATAGCAACATATTTCTAATCTCTTTTGCATGGATTAAAGGTAATTTAAAATGTGTTTAACAACAAACATTTGATTATTTTTCATCAGATTCAAATACTCAAATAATAAACCAAAACAAGAAAATTTGAATTTTTATAATGATTATGATCTGTTTATTTCGATTTCTCCAAAAAAGATTTGGATATTTGCGCGTAATTTATTGCCGATTATGCAATAAATTCGCATTTTGCAAGGTATTTATAAAAGTAAGGATGACAATTTAAACGTAAACTTTATGCAAAATAGTAATTTAGGTATTGGTTCCCGAATCCAGCACCCACAATATGGTAAGGGAGTTGTTGTACAATTGTTTTCAGATTTGTATGAAATTACATTTATTGAACACGGCGTGATCCGAATTTTGCGGAATTACGACGAATTTGAGATAATAGAAGCGGTTGAAATGCCTTCGGAACTCCTCACATTCGAGAAAATTGAACGAAGCCTAATTCGAATTTTGAACAAATACAGCGACATTCAAGAAATAGTATCTTTAGGGAGCAAATGGTTAAATGGTAAAATGGTACTTGTTCCTGGCGATAATTCATTAAAAGAAAAAGAGGTGCCCATTGGAACTTTTTTTCATAAAATAGTGATGGTGCGCGATCGAGTGCGTGTGATGGAACAGAGAATAAATTCCAGTAATCTTAGTGACGTGGAAAAAGTTGATTTACAACAATATATCACTCGCATTTATGGTAGTTTAACCACCTTTAATGTCCTCTTTAAAGATAAGGATGACTATTTTATTGGCGGAAAAGGGGTTTGATAAAACATCTCGTAATAATACAAAAAGCCCTGAAATTCAGGGCTTTTTGTATTATTTAAAGGGAAAACTAATTTCCAGCAAATCTTTTTCCCAACGGAAGAATGACTTTTTCTGCTAAATCGTTAATAATTATGGCAGCCATCATATACCACGCAGCTAAAGCGCAGAAAATAAGAACTATGGCGGCTACAGGTTGCATTTCTGGAAACCCAAAATGACTCAGATCTAGTAAAATAAATCCTACTAAAAGCAGTACAAAAGTAATGGTCATGGCTCGGTGTACCCATAATGAAGCGATGGTCATAATAACTGTGTAGAACGTCCAGGCTAACAGGTAGTAACCAACATCGGTTCCACTTGATTTATAGATATCAAAATGGTTCATTATCCATATAATACCCAGTCCAATCCAGAATGCACCGTAGGCCACAAAAGCACTATAGCCAAAATTATTCCCAACTTTTTGTTCATTAAAGCCGGCGATCATTTGAGCCAATCCGCCAAAAATAAAGCCCATCGAAACGACCGGACCTAAACCAAGAAAACCTAAATTGTGGATTTGTAAAAGCAACGTAGTTAGTCCGAATCCGGCAAGACCTACTACCGCTGGATTTGCAATTTTGTTATTCATCTATTTTCGTTTTAAATTTAAGTTTGCAAAGCTAGAAATAATAAGATCATTGGCAATAGAGGAGTTATAGATATTTTTAGCTACATAGATAACTCTTTAATAGTGAAGGTATTAATAAAGTTTTTTTAAAGGATCATTTGTTTTATATCTATTTCAATATATCTTTGTAGAAATGTATAAAATTGAAAAACAATGAAAATTAAGTACCTGTTAATACTTGCTTTAGTTATGAATTTATCGTCATGCTCAAAAAGAATAGATGTAGATATGATATTGATTGCCAATAGAATATATACTGTTGATTCCCTATTTACTACAGCCGAAGCAATGGCAATTCATAATGGGAAAATAATTGCCATTGGATCGAAAAATGAAATTATAGGTACCTATAATTCTAAACAAACCATAGATCAAGGTGCTAAATTTATTTACCCCGGTTTTATAGATCCTCATTGCCACTTTTTGGGATATGGACAAATGCTTCAAAACCCATGGCTGGGAAATATAAACAGTTGGGAAGAAGTTGTTAATAAGATCGTTAAGTCACAAAACGAGAATCCCACTTCGTGGGTTTTGGGACGTGGATGGAATCACACTGAATGGAATACGCCCAAATTTCCAACCAAGGAATTGCTTGATATCCATTTTCCCCATAAACCAGTCTATTTGGCACGCGTTGACGGTCACAGTGCCATTGTTAATAGTACGCTTCTACAAATGGCTGGAATAACGTCAAAAACGCACATCAAAGGGGGACACATTGAACTTGAAAATGGTGAACCTACTGGTTTGTTAATCGATAATGCAATGGAAAAAATCAGAGCGATGTTGCCTGAATACACCACTAAAGAAAAGGTTGATCAAATAATTACAGCTCAAGAAAATTGTTTTAAAGTTGGTTTAACCTCCGTTACTGATGCTGGGATAGTGTACAGGGATCTTTTATTATACGATTCATTGCATCGTTCAGGTCAGTTGCTTATGAATATAAATGCGATGCTTGAGCCTAGCGATAAAAATATTGAAGAGGTTATCAAAAAGAATTTAACCTTTAATCCAAAACTAAGGGCTAGTTGTATAAAATTGTATGCCGATGGAGCGTTGGGTTCTCGAGGAGCATTAATGCTCGAACCATATTCCGATGCACCCGATAATAAAGGTGTTCAAGTATATAGTGATGAATTTATTGCGGAAATATGTGAATTGGCAAACACGTATAATTATCAAATGGCAACACATTGCATAGGCGATAAGGCTGTACGATTAATGCTCAATATATACGGAAAGTTTTTGAAAGAAGGGAATGATCGTCGATGGCGAATTGAACATGCACAAGTTGTTGATCCAGAGGATTTAAACCGTTTTGGAGCATTAAGTATTATTCCATCCATTCAAACAACGCATGCAACATCGGATATGTTCTGGGCAAAAGAAAGATTGGGTGAACGAGTCAAATATGCATACGCCTATCAACAATTGCTACAACAAAATGGATGGCTACCCAACGGTAGCGACTTTCCCATTGAAGATATAAATCCGCTTTATGGATTTTATGCAGGAGTGACCCGGAAAAATCAAAAGGGCGAACCTACGAATGGTTTTCAAATGGAAAACGCATTAACACGCGAACAAGCTCTGCGAGCCATGACAATTTGGGCAGCAAAAGCTGATTTTACGGAAAAAATTCGTGGCTCACTGGAAGTAGGAAAACAGGCCGATATTGTTTTATTAGACATCGATCTGATTCATGCCAATGAGAGAGATCTATTCAATGGGCAAGTCACCGCCACAATAATAGATGGAAAGTTGGTTTACTCAACAATCGATAACGATTTAGACGACGTAATAGAATTGATTGAAACTACTCGACACATTCGATAATCACATTTATTTTTGAAGTTGCAGAGGTGAAAATAGAATTAAACATTGCCTGTTATTTCAATTTAACTTCAATGTTAAAATATATAAATGATTCATTATCAATTAATTTGTTAGCAGGATGCCAATCTTGATAATTTAGAGAAAACCGTATGTAGGTATGCGCTAAATATTCAATTCCACCAACAAACGAAAATCCATCCCAATTTTGATTCCATGCTGATTCAGTGTTGTCTATCACTTCCGACCACAGATAGTCGTATCTGCCAAATACATTAAATTTTTTATATGCATTTATGGTAATATAATGACTCGTTCCATATTTATGATATTTTTGCTGGTATTCATCATTTCGACGCATAACAATTTCCGATCCGATTTGAATTCGTTTATAATCATAACCTAACAAGATACTTGATGTGGTTTGAGATAAATTCTTATGCATTAAGTCGTTATATAGACGTATAATAATCGGTTTGAATCGAATAAAGGTAACACCGGTACAAAATTTAAACGTATTATCCTTTTGGATATGATTGTATCCTTCGCCATTGACATATGCTATATCAAAGAGGAAATAGTTTTTAATTTCGTATTTAGCCATAACTCCTAGATCGGCAGAAGCACCAAACTTATGTAAATCTTGCATTGATTTACGCAAGTATCGCTTTCCCCATATTTGATCTGAATTTTTAAACGTTAATAAATCAATAATTCCAATATTTGCTTCAAAATTATGATAGGTATAGGCAATAGCAGCCTTTCTAAAATAGGCATATCTTCGTTGCAACGTAATATCAGGTAAATCGTTGGAACTACCAATATCTAAACGTATAGTAGCACTCCAATGGTCATCCAATTTTTGACTCAAGCCTAAATAGGCACGTTGAATTTC